>Ga0310786_10003643_pt1 | contig 22238 bp, 16 predicted proteins | sample AusTroGonzalo_MG_FD_203881 | JGI IMG/M metagenome (GOLD analysis project Ga0310786, IMG submission 203881) | Bovine rumen microbial communities from tropical cattle in Woodstock, Queensland, Australia - Gonzalo_03 (v2) (version 2) | ecosystem: Host-associated > Mammals > Digestive system >...
TTACCGATTTACCATCCCCGTATGTGCAACGGAACGTTGCCATGTATGCAGCCATATCGGTCTCAGCATCTTTGTCCGCGTTTTGTTCTGCCAATCCCTGGGCTAATTCCATACCACCAATTCCCGTTGCAGCGGTGGTTGCAGCGGTCAAAGTCCGATTTGCCAATGATTGTTCTGTTTCTTTTGCTTCATCGTATGCTTCTTGTTTTTTCTTTATATCTGCGGCTTTTTCTTCATCAGTGCGCGTATCAGCATTTTTCTTTTTGGCATCTCCACTGGTTTTCTCAGGTGTTGTTCCCGTGCCACCTTCATCACCGCTTTCATCGCCGTCTTCATCCACAGCAACCTCTGTATTTATTTCCTTGCCAGCTTTTGCGGCGGCCGTGGCATCGTTTATAGTTTGTGTAGATTTAATCAGAACATCTTGTGATACGTTATCTTTCTTAGCATTGCCATAAACAACACCTGCACTTTCTTCATATTTGTTTATTGCTTCTCGAATATCTTTTGCGTTTCGAAGCGCATCTATCATGCCACTTATATCTTGCCTTGCCATGACACCCAACGGGAACAATCCGACAACAAAATAAACTAATAAAAATCTACACTTTAACAATATCATCTATTTCTTGCAAACCCCATCAACCACTTTACCGCCAGATTTTTCACATTCTTTGGTAAGTTTGTTTACCACTTTTTTGAATTCTTTTGTCAATTGTTCAATATCAGATTTATATTCTTTGTCCACAGCTTTCTGTGCTTTGTTTTTTGCTTTTTCATTTTTGCGATTAATTTTATCAATGGAAACACATTTACCATCTTGCACCATAAAACCGTCTTTACAAGAAGCCACCTTACATTCTTTCTTATCAGTATCAAACCAACCAGTTGCAGCATTTTTATCGGTCGGTTTACATTCACTACCGCGTTTAACACATGCTTTTTTGTCCGAAGAAACTACATATGTATCTATCTCATCAGATTCGCACGATTTCACAAAACATGTCAAAGTCGTTGTTTTTTTGCTTTTCTTTTCGTTAATGATTGTGGAATCTATTGGATAATCCCCACCAATTTTACATTTTTGCTTCCATGTTTCCACCGCCGATGCAATATCTTTATTTGTGGCCTCATCATCTGTAAAAATTATCTGAGATCCGACTATACCAGTCATACTATCATTTGCTATCATTAAAATTTCATGCGCTTTGGAACTCACAATTGAACTATCACCAGTATTAATAGGCACAATAGGCTTATTATCCAATTTTGTAGTATCAGTATTTTTTTTCACGCAAGTTTTTTTATCTGCAGATAAATCAAAACTATTTTCATAACATTTTGTTATTTCACAAGTATATACTACTTTGCCCCCTTCGTGTGATTTCACAGCTTGAATATTTTCTGCCCCCATGATCTGTTGATTTGTTAATATCGCCACACAAGCAGTCTGCCACTCAGCCACAGCAGCAACAAGATTTGTTGTCTTTGCCTTGGAATACAAAGCTTCTTCGAACGCAATCCGAGAGCCTATTTTTATATTCGCTATTTGTGATTTTATATATTTAGCTTCTGCTTCTGCTTTTGATTCCGCTGATGGTTGTTGGTTTGATCCACCATCATCGCGAAAAGCAACTGTAGGCACCACATCATTTTGGTCAGCAAATACGGATACAGTTCCAAACACTGCAACCAAAAACACACCGACAAAAATGCGGATAAACTTTTTCATATTCCCTCTCGTCCTTTTATTTTACCACAAATGAGAAAAAATATTTACAAAAAAAATCGCCGATTGGCGATTTTTTTTACATTTTTTTATTAAAACGGAATATCGTCAGCAATATCTTCGATATTGACTTCTTCGCGTGGTTGTGGTGCAGATTCGCCACCATTATCCGTCGCGCCATCTATCGCTTTTGCACCCGCTAAAATAACCATTTGACCTGCAAATTGATTCAAAACCACTTCGGTTGTAAATGTGTCAACGCCCTGTTGATTTTGCCATTTGCGTGTACGCAATGAACCCTCTAAATACAATTTAGTTCCTTTTTGCAACATGCGTTCTGCCACTTCCACTAAATTTGGGTTAAAGATAACAATACGATGCCATTCTGTTTGTTCTTTTTGTTCGCCGGTCTGTCTGTCGCGCCATCTGTCCGACGTAGCCAGAGAAAAAGTCACAACCTTTTGCCCGCTTTGCATAGTGCGAACCTGGGGTTCTTGACCGATATTACCCACCAATATAACTTTGTTAATGCTGCCTGCCATGTTTTCATTCCTTTGGTTAGTTATAATTGCATTTTTGCGAAATTTTTTTGTAAACACAAGAAAAAAAAGAAACGCACCAAAATGGTGCGTTAAAATCTATTCTTCTTCGTCTTCTTCTATATCGTCATCAGATTCTTCATCTTCATCGGTGGCATTTAAATCTATTTCTTTTGGCACACCCAAAATATCTTCTATTTTATCAGATGCCGCCTCTAAATCCATTTTATGCAATATTGCAAATTCTTGGGCCATACGTTCCAACGCACGCAAATATAACTGACGCGCAGAAAACGTCATCGTATCCGTCGCAGAACGCCGTTGCAGGTCACGTACAACCTCTGCCAATTTCATGGGGTCGCCAGAATTTATATTTTCTTCATATTGCGCCGCACGACGTGCCCAAATCATACGTTTTGCACCCGCTTTACCCTTGGCGGCGGCGATTGCTTCGTCCATTTTCTTTGCACTGGTCAATACGCGCAAACCAGACAATTCAGCCCGATCAACCGGGACACGCAACGTCATATGATTTCTTTCAAAATCTATGACCATCATTTTGATTTTTTGATCGCCGATTTTTTGTTCTTCGACACGCAACAATTTACCAACACCTTGGGTCGGGTAAACCACATATTGTCCAGTTTTAAATTCAGTTTTTTTCGCAGGCATTATTATACTCTTACGGTTGCCATTCTCTCTGTTTATTGGCTATTATAACATAAAAAATTGAAAAAACAAATATTTGGACAAAAATTATTGTCCCATCCCCGCAGGCGAAAACCGCCCGATATTGTTAAACAATTCTTCCAATGCATTTAATTCTATCGCCGCAGGTATCTGGGTTTCACCGTCCGCCATTTTGATATCTTTTAAATCTTGGTCGTGCAATATCTTGGTTTTGGTTACTTTACCATTTTTTACCCACGCCAACAGAACTGTTTTATTATCATACGTTTTCGGAAACGGACCATGCATGTTTTCGTCTGCCCCATAATAAACCCAAACTTCGTCCCCATAAACAGTTCGTGTTTGCGGGTCACCAATCGCATCCTGTAATGCAGCCGTTGTTTTTATCGTGGCAATTTTGCTTTCCAAATCTTCTGGAAAAACATACCCGCGATGTCTGGTTTGAAAAGTGCACGCACCTAATAAAATCAACGAAAACAATAATATTTTTTTCATATTTACCCTTCCCCATTGTCTTTGTTTACTTTCACAGTAAAATTGGCAATATGTTGTTTTAATTCAGTTTTATATAAATTGTTCACTTTGGCCGATTCTACCAGTTTATCAAAATTAGGATTAACAGAACGCGCCGCAGCAAACCGGGTTTCTGATTTCATGAATTCTTCCAACGAACCAGGATTATCAACGCGCGAATCAAGTACGAACGGATTTTGTCCATCTTTGATATTTGCAGGGTTAAACCGATAAAGTGGCCATGCACCTGTATTAACCAAATTCATTTGATGTTCAACACCGTTTTGCAGTGCAAACCCATGTGCGATGCACGGTGCATATGCCAAAATAATTGATGGTCCATCAAAAGCCTCTGCTTCACGGAACGCACGAATCGCTTGGGCTTGATTTGCACCAATCGCAATTTGCGCGACATAGGCCCCGGACATCATTGCCATCATCCCTAAATCTTTCTTTGCATGCTCTTTCCCACCAATAGCAAATTTCATAGACGCACCAAACGGAGTTGATTTAGATTGTTGACCGCCAGTGTTTGAATAACCTTCGGTGTCTAAAACCAAAATATTTACATTTTCACCGCTATGTAAAACGTGATCAACACCGCCGTACCCAATATCGTATGCCCAACCATCACCACCAACAATCCACACAGATTTATCAACCGCTGCATCCAACAAAGTTTCTGCATATCTGGCACGATTATTATCCATCTTGGCCAATTGGGTTAATAATTCTTTTTGTATTTCACGTTGTTTGTCGGTGTCACGTTCGGACAACATATCATCAACATTTTCAACACCTAATTCGTACAACACACTGCGCAAAGCAGATTTTTTCTGATTCAATGCAATTCGCATTCCCAAACCATATTCTGCATTATCTTCAAACAAAGAATTCGACCATGCTGGCCCACGTCCATTTTCATCCATACACCATGGGGTTGTTGGTAAATTACCACCATAAATAGACGAACAGCCCGTCGCATTTGCCACTATCATTTTTTCACCAAACAAATGTGCCATTAAACGAATATACGGCGTTTCACCACATCCAGCGCACGCACCTGGAAATTCAAAATAATGCGGCAACAATTCAACGTGTTTTGGAATATTGATATTTAATTTTTGTTTATCGATTCCTTTGATATCCAAAGCATTATCAAACGCCTTTTGATTTTTTATACCATCCGCCATTGGTATCATAGACAATGCACCCACAGGACAATTTTTCATGCACAAACCGCACCCCGTACAATCAGATGGCGATATATTCAAAGTCCAATATAAATCGTTTCCCAATTCTGGTGTTTTCATTGGGACGACGGTTATACCCGCCTGTTGCGCTTTTTCCATTTCATCGTGATTCATTACTTTGATACGAATTGCGCCATGTGGACAAAGCATTGAACATTTGCCACATTGAATGCATTTGATTAAATCACAATTTGCCACACGTGTAGATAATGCACGTTTTTCATATTTGGACGTTCCAACGGGATATTGCCCTGCCCCAAACGTTCCATCAATTTTAAATCGTGATACAGGAATATCATCACCACGGCCCGCCGCCATTTCGCCCAACGTGCCCGCTATTTCAGCCGGTGTATCCAATGTCATAGCAGGAATAAAATCAGGTGCCAATTCAGATACCGATGATGGCAAATCATATTTTTGCAAATACGATTCTGCCGAATCAACCGCGTTCCAATTTGCTTGCACTATATCCATGCCTTTCTTTTTATATGTCTTTTCAATTGCGACTTTAGCTGCATTTTTCGCAATATCAGGATCAATAACTTTTGTTAAATTAAAGAAATTCAACATTATGAAAGTATTGATTCGATTGCCCAAACCTAATTCAGTTGCAGCACGATTGGCATCTAAGAAATATACATTTGCACGCATACGAATTAAATGTTCTTGGGCTGAACGTGGTAAATTTATAAATGCTTCATCCGGGGTCATGGATGTATTTATCATGACTGTTCCACCTGGACGCAACGCAGCAAACACATCAAACCGCTGAGCAATCATAAAATTGGAAACACAAATAAAATCTGCACTGTCCACCAAATATTCACTTTTAATAGGCGCATTTGAAAACCGAATATGCGATTGTGTCACACCACCCGATTTTTTTGAATCGTAAACAGCATATGATTGCGGATATAAATCAGAATTTTCACCAACAATTTTTACTATGTTTTTAACAGCCCCCACGGTTCCGTCACTGCCGATACCGTATAATATTGCTGTTTGGACATCTTTGTTTTCGATCACAAATGTTTTATCAGTATCCAAAGATAAACCTGTTAAATCATCATCTATGCCGACCGTAAAATTATGATGCAACGTCCCACGCATCATATATTCAACTATGGCTTTGACATCACGTGGTTTGAATTCTTTGGACCCCAAACCATAACGTCCACCAAATACAGATATTTTTGAATCAACAATATTGCGAACATTTTGATAAAGCGGTTCACCAATGCTGCCTGCTTCTTTTGTTCTGTCCAACACTGCAATTTGTTCAACAGATTTCGGCAACAATTTCAAAAACGCTTTGATTGGGAACGGGCTAAACAAATGAACACGCATTAACCCAACACCCGCAGGTAAAAATTCAAGGGTTTCTTCTATTGTTTCCGTACTGGATCCCATAGACACAATTACATACTTTGCATTTCTATCACCAACATAATCAATCAATCCATATTTACGTCCCGTCAATTCTGCGAATTTATCCATCGTATCTTGAACAATATCAGGCACCGCATCATAAAGCGAATTTGCCGCTTCACGTCCTTGGAAATAAACATCAGGATTTTGCGCAGTTCCACGAATCGCAGGATTATCAGGATTCATACCACGCGCTTTGTTTGTTGCAACCAAATCATCAGGAATCAAATTGTGCAACACATCATCTTCAATTCGAACAAGTGCTGATTCTTCGTGACTTGTCCGGAACCCATCAAAAAAGTGCAAAAACGGAACACGTGATTTCAAAGTCGCAGCATGTGCGATTGCGGCCATATCATGCGCCGATTGAACATTATGAGATGATAACATAGCAAATCCCGTTTGACGCACAGCCATAACATCACTATGGTCACCAAATATAGACAATGCATGTGTTGCCAACGCACGTGCCGCAACATGCATAACAAATGGTGTTTGTTCGCCTGCAATTTTGTACATATTTGGAATCATCAAAAGCAATCCTTGGGATGCGGTGAACGTGGTCGCCAAAGCACCCATTTGCAACGCACCATGCAAAGCACCCGCCGCGCCCGCTTCTGATTGCATTTCAATAATTTGTGGAATTACACCCCAAATATTTTTCTTGTGCTGGAACGACCATTCATCAGCCAATTCACCCATGGTACTGCTTGGTGTTATCGGATAAATCGCCGCACAATCAACACATCTGTACGCAACATCAGCCGCGGCCCAATTCCCATCAACTATCAATTTAGACATAACAAAGTTCCTTATTCAAAACGCGTAAAAAAATCAAAATTTAACCTTCGTTATCATTTTTCATTTTTTACTTCCTTTCTTTTTATCATCTTTTTTAGAATCAGATTTTTTATCATCTTTCTTGGTTTCTTTTTTATCTGATTTATCTTTTTTTACATCTTTTTTATCATCCGATTTTGTTTCTTCTTTTTCGATGTTTTTCTTACCTATTTTAGACATAGCGCGCACCATATCCATCGCACGTTGTAATTGATAATCGCGCGCATCTTTTTCTTCATCGGTTAAATTAAGAAAATCTTCATCATCTTTGTCATCGTCATCGTTTTTCGATTTTTTAGAATCTTTCTTTTTGCTGGATTCTTTTTTCTTTGACGAATCGTTTTTCAAAGAATTTTTAAATGTCGCCTCTGTAAACAAAGATTCTTTCTTTTCGATGACTTCGACTTTGCTTTGTAACACTTCAACATCTGGTGTAATACCTTCGTTTTGAATTGATTTACCACTGGGGGTATAATACCGCGCAATAGTGATATGCACAGCAGACCCATCACCCAACGGTTTTTGTTGTTGCACACTGCCTTTGCCAAAACTTTGCGATCCCATAACAATTGCACGCCCATTATCTTGCAACGCGCCCGCAACAATTTCAGATGCCGATGCAGAACCATGATTTATCAACACAACAACAGGTTTCCCATCCGTTAAATCACCAGATGTCGCAAACATCCGTTCAATATCTAATTTACCTTTGCCACGCGTGGAAACAATTTCACCACCATCCAAAAACGCGTCCGAAACATCCACAGCGGCAGTCAAATACCCCCCCGGATTATTACGCAAATCAAGAACATAGCCTGCAACTTTTTTCTTTTGCAAATCTTTGATTGCATCTTTCAATTCTTTTGATGTGGTTGCCCCAAAATCAGATATACGGATATACCCAATTTTTGGCAATTTATCATCATCCATCGTGGCCGCATCTTCTTTTTCAGAAAATTTGACAGACTTTACCTTAATAATCGCACGTTTAAGTGTCATTTCTTTTGGTTCACCCCTGTCATGAACAATTGTTAATTTTACTTTGGTCCCAGGTTTCCCCTTCATTTTTTTGACCGCCTGGTTAAGTGTTAAATCAAAAACTTGTTCGCCATCAATATGTGTAATATAATCGCCCGCCTCTATCCCTGCCTTGGCCGCAGGTGTATCATCAATCGGCGAAATCACACGAATTGCGCCCTTGTCGCTTGTTATTTGAATACCCAACCCACCAAATTCGCCATGCGATTTATCAGTAAATTCTTTTAAATCTTCCTTTGATAAATACGAAGAATGCGGATCCAAAACACCCAACATGCCGTTCATTGCGCCCTCTAACATTTTGCGTTCATCTGCTTCTTCTACGAATTTATCGCGGGCGATTTCAAACACCAACGCTAACTTTTTCAATTCAGAATAAATTTCTTCATCCGTTAAATGAACAACAGGTTCTTCTTTTGTTTTATTTTTAGGCGCCGCATCAGCAATCATTGGAACCAACAAAATCAACAATAACATAAATTTTTTCAACATCAAAACTTCCTTTTTTCCGAATTATTTTGGTGTTAGCATAATAAAAAAAGAATAATTGTGCAACTTGATTTTTTATATAATCTCCAGTTTACAATTTTACCTGTGTTTGCTAGAATAAGATCCGATGAATAAACCAAAACGTATTTTATTTGGCCTGGTTTGTGGTGCATTTATTGCGCCAGCGTTTGCAAATAACGAATTGATAACAATTCAAAAGCAAATAAAACAAACCGAACAACAAAACGCTCAAATTGAAAAACAATTGCAGACCGCAACAAAAGATATGGAACAAACCAAAAAGAAACTGGTTCGTGCCGCATCCCAGGTCAGCGATTTAGAAGAACAACGCGCACAACTGGCAAAAAAAATAGCCGAATTAGACGCACAACGTGATAAAATCAGCGCCCAACTATCGGCCAGTCATGACGGTGTTTCTGATGCGATGTCCAGCATTTTATTTATTGCACAAAATCCGAATTTTGATTCACAAACTATGCATGAATATGTGTTAACTTCCGTTATATTATCTTCTGCGGCGGAACAATTTGATAATCAAATAATGGATGCGTCAAAAAAAATAGAAGAATTGGACAAAATAATAAACGAACGTGCAATTGAAAAAGAAAAATTGGACCGCAGTGCAAAAAGATATTCCGATGAAAAAATTTCATTGGACAGATTGTTAAAAACACGTTCCGCACAAAATGAAAAATTAAAAAATCAGCAAATCGCAATCCAAGATAAATTAAAAAAATTATCAGCGCGCGCAAAAAGTATTTCTGAATTGTCCGCCGGGGTTGGTTCGTCTGAAATGTCGGCAGATGCGAAATTTTCTAGACGTAAATTAAATACACCTGTGCGCGGAAGATTGGTTGTGCGATATGGTGAAAAAACAGCACTGGGATTAAAATCAGACGGTTGGCGCATACATACTCGTGGAGATGCGTTGGTTATGGCACCTGCAGACGGTGTTGTAAAATTCGCTGATAATTTCCGTGGTTTTGGCAAAGTCATCATCATGTCACACAAAAACGGATACAATACAGTAATGACCAATATGGGATCCGTTGATGCATTGGTGGGTCAAGAGGTCCTGGCCGGCGAACCAATCGGACGCATGAATCCGAACAGACCCGAAATGTATTTGGAAGTACGCCGTGGTAATAAATCTGTTGATCCAATGATGTTATTTAATGAACCAAAATCAAATTCGTTTTTTTAATTAAAATTCAAAACGAACACCGACCATCAAATTTGTATAGAATACTTTTTCCGCAGAAAACCATTCACGATGTTGGCTTCCGTCTTTGTTTGCAATATTCCAAGTGATTTTTGGCAAATACATAAAACGTGCGCCAAAATCAAGATAAGTATATTCTGCAATTCCATACGAAGCACCAATCGCACCAACCAACGCAATATTATTGGAAGACGGATAATAATCTTTGTTGGTCGGATTGTAAAACTTCAAAATTCCACCCGTAGAATCATTTTTTTCACCAAAATCATCCAATGACGCATCACTTGATAAATCGCCATATATATCAGCCAATGCCAAAGTTGTTTTTGAAGTGGCATACCCCAAACCAAATCCAATATATGGAATAAATTGATTCATTTTTTTATCTTTGCCATCAAAGAAATCATAAAAAGCCATTGCTGAAACTATATCCGTACTGACCGTTGATTTTGCAGCCGTACTGGCAACATGAACAACATCTGCGACACCATCGACAAGATGTAAATCGCCTTCTAATAATGGTGTTTGGTTATATTCTGTTTCTGAAATATAATCATATCCCAATTCGGCACGCCAATGTGTATTATTTGGCATAACGAAACCAATACTGGCCCCACCAACGAAAACATTTTTCTTGAAATCTTCTTTGACCGGCAAATCACCGATATTTCCCAATCCTGCAACAGAATACCCCGATGGCGCCCCCGCACTTTCATACGACAAATCAGACACCACGGACCCGGTTTCATCGTTAACCCAAAAAGCGGTATATAAACTGCCAATTTCATTTTTCATCTTGGCACGTGCAATCGATAACCCGCCACGGAATCCGATAACGAACCGAGATCCATCATCAACATAATAACCATCATTAACATAATAGCCATCATATTGCCACCCCGCAACCGCAGGCATCGCAACCATAGCCATCAAAATAGAAAAAATAGATAATTTTGCTTTCATAACATGGACATTATATCACAAAAACAACATTAAAAAAAGAAAAAGAAAATAAAAAAATGCCCAAACGGGCATTTTTTTATTTTTGGATAGATTCCACATCTATTTCCGTATAATCCATACCCTTGTCTACGTTACCATAAATTGTGACAATATCATTAACGCGAACGGTTTTACCATTCCAATCTTCTTCGTCTATTTCCAACATAATAGTTCCCGAAGAATCTTCGAACACATAAATATTATCACCCATATTTTGCGTGATACGGCCACGCATAGTGACTGGTGTTTTGTTTGGCAAATTCATCACTTCTGTCACCATCCAATACGTAGGTTGCGTATTAGGTGTATTTTTCATACTATAGGTTTTATTCGTTCCCGCCATCGCGCCACATAACGGCAACATTGATAACACAGCCAACACAGATACTTTTTTCATTTATTTTCTCCCTTTACGTTATTTTTGTTTTCCAACTATTTAAGATTATATCAAAAAAACACAGTGAAATATCTAGGAACGAAAGGAAAAATAAAAACCGCCATTTTGGCGGTTTTTGTTTAATTACATCTTCACATCTTCACACTCTGGACCCTTGGTAGAATTGCTACAACTTGTGGTCTTCTTGCAACTTGTAAATAATCCACCACCACTACAAGATTGGTTACAATGTTGAGTAACAATAGATCTACAAATATGACAAACTCTTTTTTCACGATCAAACGAAGCAGTAACATCCTTTGCTACCCCTGATTGATCGCTCGGCAAATTAAGCTTATGTCTCGCAACACCTTTTGTTAATTGCTCAGTGGTTAATCCACTACCAACTTCATAAGAAATCGCATAAGGCGCAGCCAATGGAGTGTCATCCTTGATTTCCGTTCCTGAACTATATCCCATTTCAGATGCCGCTATTCTTTGGCACATATATTGAGCAACATCAACAGACGCACTTTCCGTACCAGATGTAATTGCTTCATTTACTTTCTTGTTATAATTTTCTTGGGCTTTACGCAATGCGGCCATACCAATCTTTACACGATATTGATTTAACAAATTCGGGAATCGTGCCTCTGTTTTTGCAGATTTTTTGCTACCTCTTTTTCCTTTGATTTGTGATAAATCACGCCCATTAATACAATATTGCAAACGCTGATCGGATTCCAATATCGAAATCGTTCTGTTAATGGTTCCTGCAATATTGTTCAATTCATCTTCAATGGATGAAATGATTCCCGGCGCATCGTCATCCTGTTTTGAAAATCTCTTTTTGACTTCCGCGATATAATCTTTAACACCTAATTCGCCTGGTTTTAAAACCTTTCCACCATCTTTTACAGTTCCTGCCATATCCCCCAGTTTTATATTCCCAAAAGATATCATACCAGTAACACGATATTTCGAACCAATCTTTTGAGATTTTACAGATGATGTTCCCAAAAATTCATCCGATCCAAATACATTACAATCAGATGTAGATCCGCATTGTTCGGTCATGATTTCTTCTGCACGATTTTCACAAATTTCCAATTCTTTGTTATCAATATTTAAATACAACCCCATCAACATATCGTCCAGATCAGACATGCTGAAATCAGGATTTGATTGTTTGCAAACAACTAATTTATCGATTGGGCAAATATCATGAATGTAATCATAATCCATACCAATACAATTTGAAAAATCTTTGCCACATCTATCTTCAGCTGTAAAGCAGTCTTTGACTTCCTGTGTACACGCATCAACACGCATCGCCGCCAATTTGCTTACAACATAATCCCAAATCTGTGGTTCCATACGTTCACATGGATCAATTTGCACCTTGCAAAATGAACGCGCCATATCTGGACGTGCCAAACAGGCATCCATTGTTGCGGTCCCTTTGCCTACAATATCATCTTTACATGCTTTTTGAATGCACGCGGAAATATCACCCAGGCATGATTGACGTTTTTGAGATTCAATATTTTGTTCTGCCAACCGAATAGTTGGGGCGGCTTCGCGTAAAAAATCATCCCAAATCAAATCACGAACTGCGACACAACTGTCCAAAACTTTTTCACAAATATAACGTTTTGATTCCAATATTTCCATGGTAGATTTTGTAATATTGTATACAGTGACTGTATCAGCCATTGTTCCTGCAGTACTCGTTGCTTTGTTATTCTGCATATTTTCAGAAGCGATTGTGAACACGCATTGATTCCAATCAGAACCACATGCATCTTCGCTGCGCATACATTTTTTATATTCAACCATACACGTTCCACGATCATATTTGTTTGATTCTTCTAAACTTTCCCTTAACGCACTACGTACCGCACGACTTGCATCCGCCAATGCCGTTTTTGCTTCTGATTTTTTCTGTTCAATACTGTTTGCCAAACCTTTGCAATCTGATACTATTTGACGAGAATACATTTGTGTTAAAATTCTCATATCTTTGGAACAAGAATCATCCATCTGTTCTTTGCACAACGAATGCGCCGCTTCGTATAATTCTTTTCCTGTTTTGCCGTCAATGGCACCCAGACCGTCTTCATCATCGCTATCATCGTCTTCATCTTCATAAAAAGCAGACCACATGTTACTTTTCATTGCATCTTTGCTTTTCGTTGCTTTTGTTGCAACAACATTTCCTTTGTTATCGTATTTACGTTCGCCCTGGAAAATAATATCTGCGTTTGCACCGGCCTGGACTTTTTCAACCTCTTCCGTACTGATACGCTCAGCCTCTGTTAACATCGCTTTGATATCTTCCAATGCAGATTCATATTTTTTGATATCGTCATTACAATTACATGAACCACCCAATTCATTATCAACTATGCAAAATTGATCCATACAACCATAGTATGCATCATAACAATCTTGGTCATACACATTGGTTGCCTCTGTTCTGCTACGAACCTTAGTTCCCATATTTATTGCCGATTGTTTTTTCGCAGCAAACGAATCGCTTGTGCCAACAAATGCTGCAAAAAAACCAAAAACAAATCCTAAACGCAACAATTTTCTCATAACACTTCTCCTTACATATTTATATCTTCACAGGATTCCAATTCCTGACAAAACTTTTTCTTACCACCAGATGCGGCACCCAATAGACCGGCACCAACTGCACCGACAACACCACCTATCGCGGTTCCCCAACCTGCCGACACCATCGTCCCAGCGGACGCACCAGCAGACAACCCACCTGCCGCCGCTTTAAGTGCAGATGTCGCCTTGGATTCGCCACCTTCTTCACATACCTGTTGTATACGACAAACATGACAATTACGTAATTTTGGTTCAAAAGACACAGTGTGTATATAACTGTAATTACTTTCTGATTCTTTCGGACTTTCCGGTTGATAAGTTTTCAAACATGTCTGTTTCGCAGTTTCAAGATCTGCTTTGCGCGCCAATTCCGCAATTTTTGAATCTAATTCACGCAAATTACGATTTTCTGCGGACATCTTTGCCAACAATTTTGCAGAATTGAAAACACTAATTCCCACAGATTGTTTACCCTTTACCTTTTTCGATTCAACACTTTGACTATCTGCGCATGCTGCCACAGTTTTATCATTTTCAAATTGTGCAAAGAAATCTTCAACTGCCGCATCAGAATTTGCAATGACTTGCTTACGTAATTTTAATAATTCGTCTTCTTCTTTTGGCAAATTGGTTAAAGATTCAACCAAAGCATCAGTCGGCAAACACGCCATATCTGTTCCGCAAACTTTCGACAATTGATCACCAAAATAATTTACACAACCTTGCAACATTTGATAATCCATTTGCAAAATCGCAGATTGAACTATTATGTCATACTGTGGTGCATTTTTGCATGATGGGAACATACTTTGTGGACAAAGCGCTGCAATTTCATACGGTTGTTTTCCAATACATTCCGGTTTGGTAAAATCTTGACCACATTTGTCTTGCAAACATTTATCGATATCGTTTTCACAGAACTTTGTTTTTAAATACCCTAATTTATCATTTACCACAGATTGCAAACCTGGTATCTTCGCATCACATTCCGTAATAATCGGACAAATTCCAGCCGCCACATCAACATTATTCATGCATTCAGAATTTGTTGCTGTTGAACAACTATCTTCCAAACAAACTTGAATTTTTGCCAAACACGTTGCGCGATAATTTTTATCCGCATACTTTGCCGCCTCTGCCAAGATGCTTTTCGATTCATCTTTCCAATCTTTTTTCACGTAATCACGAACAGCCATACACTGATCCAAAATATTATCACATGCATTTGAACGACGTTCCAATAACTTAGCATCCAAACAATTTTCAAAATTCACACCACAACCACCCTTGTCAGAAATACAAGAACGATACGCCAGCAAACATTCCCCACGATTGTATTTGTTCGTTGTGTCTAACATTTCAAGACGCGCTTTGCGAACCGCCGATTCAGCGATGCGTTTATTCGATTCCGCATTTGCCTTTTGATCTTTCAAATACGCGCTATAATTTTTACAATCTTGGGAAATCATGCGGGAATATAACATAGTTTCCATTTCCGCTTTATCACCACAAGATTTTAATTCAGATTTACAATATTTTGTTGCACTTTTGTATAAAGCACTTCCCATCAATACATCTTCACCAACATCTTCATCTTCGTCTTCATCGCCACCACCTAGCCAAGACATAAAATTAGACGTTGAAACGCGTGTATTGCCATTATTTTCCGCAAAAACCAAACGTGCCTTGGCCCCCAATTGTTCACGTTCTACACCTTCTGTGAATAATTTATCAGCCTCTTCTTGAATTCTTAAAACTTCTTGAATCTTACTTTTTGCAGCTTCTATATTATCGGAACATGCACAACGTTCACCCTGACTTTCATCCAACAAACAGAAATTATCCATACATTCACGATACGCTTCGCGGCAATCACCGCCGTCATCATCATCTTTTGCCGCGGACTTTTTCTTTTTATTATTAGACGTAACTACCGGCTCTTCTTCTACAAACTCTTCTTCTGCCCCCCAATCTTCATCTTCTTCATAAAATTCTTCTTCCTCTTCTTCATAATCATCGACAACCGTCGTCTTCGTTGACTTTGGATCAGATACAGCAACTTTCATCGCGCCCCCAGTTACCGCGGGCATTCTGGCCATAGCCCGTCCAGAACCACGTCCCGCACTGACCCCGACACGCGCAGCGTCATTACGCGATGCAGCGAAAGAATCAAATGACATAAAAAACGCCATAAATAAAGCTAAAAAAGTATTAAGTTTTATCATTTTGGATATCCTACATTCTGAAAAAATTTTATCAAAAAATACTACGTATTGCAAGCGAATAAAAACTTCTTGCAATTTAATCTTATGATTAATATCATTAAATAAACCAAAAAATAGGATAAAATATGGCAAAAGATGATGTAATTGTGTTTTCTGGCACCGTAGAAGAACGCTTGCCAAACACAATGTTCCGTGTTCGACTTGAAAATGGTCATATGATATTGGCTACTATGTGTGGCAAAATGCGCAAAGCACATATTTGGGTAAACACGGGGGAAAAAGTGCATGTTGAAATGACCCCTTATGATTTAGACAAAGGTCGTATAACCTTTGTAGAACGAACACATGCAGGTTCAGAAGAACAAACAAAAAATTAAAAATAAAAATTCCATTGAAAAATGGAATTTTTTTATGTTTGTTGCCTTACAAAAGGCTTGCTTAAAATATATTATATTTGCTATCATTATTGAAAAGTAGTGGGAATGCGGAAATTTTGTCTGTTATTTTTGTCGTTAATTATCGGCGTTAATACATGTAATGCCGCGGTTCGCGCACAGAATAATATATCGCGTAAAACCCAAGAAAATACATCTGTGCGCCAAAAAAATACTGCAAAAAAAGTGACGGTTTCGCGTGCGGCAAACACCAGAAATCAAAAAACACAACAAAAGACCGAAAATAACAATTCCACGCAGCGTAAAACTGTTTCAAGAACAACGGCAACAAAAACCATTGTTGCCAGACCCGCAAAAACCATAACCAGAAAACAAACTTTGTCCGCGCCGTCTTATCGTGTTTCGCGCAACGCGATAACCGCTGCGACACTTGCTGATTTTGGTGATAACTATAATTCTTGTCGTGACGCTTATTTTTCTTGTATGGATCAATTTTGCGCGAACCAAAACGATACGTATCGCAGATGTGTATGTTCTTCAAAATTGGCAAAAATCCAATCCCAAGAAAGTCTGTTATCGCAAACAGCAACACGATTGGAAGATTTTCATGATTTAAATATTGATGCCATTTCTAAAACATCAGACGAAGTAAAATCTATGCTGACTGCAACAGACGGCGAAAAGAGTATCAAAAAAGATACATCAAACGCTGGAACAACATTGCAAAATATATCCGACGTATTACAAAAATCTAAGAAAAAATCTCTATCAACCACGGGCCAAATGGATATTGCAGGCGATATAAAATCTATATGGACAACAACTAATTTTATAAACGGTTCAAATATTGCAAACCTTACCGGCGAATCTTTGTATAATGCGGTTCATGCCCAATGTTCTGAAATAGTTTCTCAAAATTGTTCGGATGAAAATTTAAAGATGATAACTTCTACATACGGTATGTATATAGAAAACGACTGTTCTATGTTGGCTGATACAATGCATACAAAAATGACCGCTGCAAATGCATCCATACGAACAACACGCAATGAAATGCATGATGCGCGCTTGGAAAATTATAATGCACATAATTCATTAACTACAAACGATTGTATTGCAAAGGTGCGTTCTGATATCACCGCACCGGCCGCATGTGGCGAAGGATACATACATTGTTTAGACCTTTCGGGAAAATATTTAAACATCACAACCGGTGAACCTATTTATTCTCCTGATTTTTATGAACTTGAAAATATACTATCTTTATCCGGTGACATTTTAAGAAACGCACAAAACACTCAAATTGTTAATGAATTAAATAAAAAGCGGTCTTTTGCACAACAATCATTGGATTTATGTGTAGATAATGCAGATGAAGTATGGAACGAATTTTTACGTCAATCAATTGTTGAAATATACCAGGCACAACAAAGCAAGGTCCAATCGGTCAGATCTGAATGTTTGCATGTGGTGAACGAATGTTATTTGAACAAATCAGATTCTTTGAATAAATTTTCTGATACTGCATCTGAAATTTTATTGGGACACACACTGGAATTATCAGAAGCAATGTGCGCAGATAAATTAACTACTTGCAGCAATCTTTATGGTGGTGGTCCCGAAGGTTTGACAACTTTAATCAACACCATGACCGAAATCACAGATCAAACAATCGCTCAAACTTGCCCTGCTCTGTTAACCACGTTTGCAGAAAATATATGCGCGGTGTCGGCGAATGATTCTGCGCATGCTTATCCATATGGATGTCGCACTTATACTCCTGGGGAAGCAATATACGCGCATAATGAAATATGTAATTCGACCATGACGAATCCATTTTTCAGATCAGAAATTATTATTTCAGAATACATGGCTGATCCATATGCGGCATATTACGTCTGCCCAATCACTACAAAACGCTATATAGACTGTAAATATAATTATTATTTATATAATCCAAATGAACACGCTACGGCCTGTATCTCGGGTGGTATGAATGGTGAAGAGGTTCACGATTCTATCACGCGCTATTGCAGGGATGCTGCCACCGAATGTCACATATGCCCGCCGGGATATATTTGCGCTGGCGGGAAAAATCCACCAACAAACCCGGATTCAACATTATATGAAAATTGTGGTGTCAATTATATCGGCAGCTTATATCAACAATTCGTCCGTTATGCCCTGCAAAATTGCACACGCCCATCAGATGATTCATATCAATTATCAGAAACATTATTGGCCGACGTTGATGTCATAGTGAAACGTGTCCAATCTGCATTGATTGCAGAATTATCCAAAGAATGCAGCAGATATGATGGAACATGGGTAGATATCCCATGGCAAGATGAAAATTATGATGCCGTCCATGACACGACCGGCGATAAATTGTTGGAAAAATTTTATTCCGAAACGGGAACAAACAGACTTTGGGGATATTGCAAATAAAAAAAGCCAATCTATTGATCGGCTTTTTTGTTTACATAATTTTTTTATGCGGCTTTCTTGCTTTCAGCGTATATTTCGACTGGTTCTTTTTTGCCGTTTACAACATCCGCATCAATAACTATTTCTTGCAATCCCTTTTTATCAGGTGCATCAAACATAGGTTGCAATAAAATCTTTTCCAAAATAGAACGCAACCCACGCGCACCAGTTTTACGTTCAACCGCCATTTTGGCAATTGAATTCAAACCATCTTTTGTGATATTTAATTTTATACCGTCCATTTCCAACATAGCGGCGTATTGTTTTACGATGGCATTTTTGGGTTCGGTCAAAATCTTTACCAATGCTTTTTCATCCAATGGTTCCAAAGTCGTCACAATTGGTAAACGACCAATCAATTCTGGAATAATACCAAACTTTACTAAATCAGACGATTGAACATCGAACAATCTATCTTTTTCTTCACGCGTTTTTTTATCTGACACATCTGCCCCAAAACCAATACCGGCACGATCATCCGAACGCGCAGCAATTATCTTATTCAACCCATCAAATGCCCCACCACAGATAAATAAAATCTTGCTGGTGTCCAATTGAACAGTTGTTTCACCCGGATGTTTACGTCCACCACCACCAGCAGGAACATTTGCAACGGTTCCTTCTATCAATTTCAATAATGCCTGTTGAACGCCTTCACCAGATACATCACGAGTCAAAGACGGATTTTCAGATTTTCTTGAAATCTTATCAATTTCATCAATATAAATTATGCCACGTTGCGCACGTTCAACATCAAAATTTGCGTTTTGTAACAAACGGGTCAACACAGATTCCACGTCGTCACCAACATAGCCCGCTTCGGTTAAAGTTGTTGCATCAGCAATCGCAAACGGTACATCCAATACACGGGCCAAAGTTTGTGCAAACAAAGTCTTACCGGTTCCAGTTGGCCCAATCATTAAAACATTAGATTTTTGAATTTCTACATTAGACGCAATCGACGCACTATTTCTTTTGTAATGATTATATACAGCCACCGACAATGTTCGTTTTGCACTATCTTGACCGATAACATATTCGTTTAAAAATTTATAAATCTCAGATGGCGTAGGTAATTTTTCTGCATCATGATTAACCTGTGTTTTTTTCTCGTCAGCCATAATATCATTGCATAAATTTATACATTCATCACAAATGCAAACATTACGCCCACTGACTAATTTTTTTACTTCATACACAGATTTACCACAAAAACTACAAAATTGTTGTGCGTTTTCAGGTGTATTTTTTGTCTTATCTTCGCTCATCTTGATCAACCTTAAAATTATTTACGAATTAAAATGCCATCAATTATACCAAAATCTTTTGCTTCATCAGGCTGCATCCAATTATCACGTTCCATCGCTTCGAAAACTTCTTTTTCTTTACGTCCAGTGAATTCCACCATTTGTTTAATTAACGCTTTCTTGGTATGTTGCACTTCTTTTAAATAAATTTCCATATCGGTCACTTTGCCTTCTGTCCCAGACGAAGGTTGATGAATCATAATTTGGGTATTTGGTAAAACAAAACGTTTGCCTTTTTCACCAGCGGCTAACAATACAGAAGCCATAGACGCGACCAATCCCATACCAATTGTCGAAACGTTTGGCTTAATATAACGCATAGTATCCATAATTGCCCAACCGGCGGCCACATCACCACCCGGTGAATTTATATACAACGAAATATCGGCATTTGGATTTTCAGATTCCAAAAACAACAACTGCGCAACAATGGTGTTTGCCATAGCCGTTTCAATTGGCCCAGTCACCATAACAATTCTGTCCCGCAATAAACGTGAATAAATATCAAACGAACGTTCACCTTTTGGTGATTCTTCTATAACAATAGGTACCAACGACATAATAAAAACCTCTTTTTTATCCTAAATTATACCATAAAATAGCCGATTCGCCAATTTATAGTATAAAAATAAGATTTTTTTCAAATTTTACAAGTCCGATGAAAAAAGATTATTTTTGCAACACGACAACACCCGGTAATTCTTTGCCTTCTATGAATTCAAGGAACGCGCCACCACCAGTCGAAACATAACTTATATCATCATGTACACCACACGCATCAAGACATGCGACCGTATCCCCACCACCAACAATGGATTTCAACATATTTTCTTTTGTATGTTGTGCCAATGCACGTGCAAAATTAAACGAAGCATACCCCCATCTTTCACCCCATTCTGCCATACCAAATGTTCCGTTCCAAATTACTGTTTTTGCAGTCTTTAACAAATCGATATTACGCGCGGTCGTTTTTTCACCATCATCGATAATTACATCATCATCTTTGATTTGTGTGGCATCACGATTGGTCCGCGCAGTATCTTTTTCAAATACTTTTCCCACACCTTTGTCCAATGGTAAAAATATTTTACATTCCGTTTCATCTGCGCGTTTCATTATTTCCAGCGCAAAATCTGCCATATCTGGTTCATACAGCGAATCGCCAACCGGCAACCCATTTGCAAAATTAAATGTGGAACCCAACGCACCACCAATTACGATTTCATCTGCCAATTCAACAAATCGTTTTAACACACCAATTTTAGTGGATACTTTGGACCCGCCAATAAACAAAGCCAACGGACGTTCAGGCGATTCCATTATGCGTGAAATATTTTCGATTTCTTTTCTTAATAAATTTCCTGCAAACGATGGTAAATATTTTGTGACACCAACAACACTTGCCGCCGCACGATGCGATACAGCAAATGCATCATTTACATAAATATCAAAACCATCTGCCAATTTTTTAGCAAATTCATCATCGTTTTCTTCTTCACCGATATAAAAGCGCAAATTTTCCATTAAAACAACATCACCATCTTTCATATCTGCCATAAAATCTTTGCGCAAACAATCATCAATAAACGGGACATCCATATATTCAGCAACCACACGCAAAGACATTTCCGGAACAACCTTTCCCTTTGGCCGCCCCAGATGCGAACAAATAACAACGCGCGCACCATTATCAGATAATTGCTTTATCGTATCCATTGACGAATCAATACGAAAAGTATCTGTGATGACACCATCAACAATCTGTACATTAAAATCATCACGCAGCAAAACATATTTGCCCCGCACATCAACATTTTTCAAATCACGCATTTGCACTTGTTCCTTTCCTTTGGCTTGTTGATTATCTGATATGACTCAAATCCGGGATAAATGTTTGTGTCACAAAATCTTCACGACGATATGGACGACGAACATTCACAATTTTTTGAAATTCTTGAAATTGTTCAGCATTTAATTTTTTTCCACACCAATCATCACGAACAATGATATGGTCTGATACAACAGGTTTGTTATTTGCTGTTTTTAAACTGCCCTCTTTCGT
>Ga0310786_10003645_pt1 | contig 22221 bp, 14 predicted proteins | sample AusTroGonzalo_MG_FD_203881 | JGI IMG/M metagenome (GOLD analysis project Ga0310786, IMG submission 203881) | Bovine rumen microbial communities from tropical cattle in Woodstock, Queensland, Australia - Gonzalo_03 (v2) (version 2) | ecosystem: Host-associated > Mammals > Digestive system >...
AGAAACCATCATATCCATGCAGCAACAGATACTGAACCGAATGGCAGAATACATCCGTGCCCAGCAGGAAAAAGGAATGAGTGATGCCACCTTCAACAAAGTGGTCAAGATTCTGGGCGATTGGAAAAGTTCATCTACCATCATCGCACATAAACAATACATCTCTAACGTTCTCCAGAATCTGGAGCGGAAACAAAACGGAATTAAGTAAGTCGGACGCTCGACAGACTTTTTTCTGGAACGCGTTCTAAAACTTTCTACGATGCGATGTAAAAAGTTTTAGGACGCGTTGTAGAAATATCGAAATAATTACGTACCTTTGCACACCAAACGTAAAAGATATTATGAAAACTAAAAACATTTTGATGATGATGACAATGGTTGCATCAAGCATGATGGGAAATGCTCAGACGATGGGCATCAAGTTGGAAAATATGGATACGGCTGCAAAGCCTGGCACGGACTTCTATCAGTATGCCTGTGGTGGTTGGATGAAGAACAATCCGTTGCGTCCTGAGTTTGCCAGATATGGCAGTTTTGATGTGGTGGCTGAGGAGAACCAGAAGCGCATCCGCGAGATTATCGAGGGATTGGCAGAGAAGCCTCAGACGAAGGGATCGCTCGGTCAGAAGATTGGCGACCTCTATGCCTTGCGGATGGATTCGGTGCGTCAGAACAAGGATGGTGTGGCGCCTGTGATGGTTGACCTGAAGCGTGTGTCGGCGGTGAAGACCACTGCGGAGCTGATTGCATTGGTCAATCAGATGAACGTGGAGGGTGTTGGCTTTGGTGAACTGTGGGGCAGTTATGTGGGTGCCGACATGATGGAATCGACGCAGAACATCTTGGAAATCTCGCAGGGTGGCTACTCGCTCGAGCGTGACTACTACGTGAAGGATGATGAGGCGAACAAGAAGATTCTGGAGGCTTACAGGAAGCATATCGTGAAGATGTTCCAGTTTGTGGGTGAAACGCCTGCGGCTGCACAGAAGAAGATGGAGAACATCGTGGCGCTGGAGATACGTATGGCTAAGGCTGGACGTGACCATGTGGCACTGCGTGACCCTGCCTCGAACTATCATAAGATGTCGTTTGTGGACTTCACGAAGGAGTATGCCGGTTTCGACTGGAAGACCTACTTCGACGTACAAGGCTTGACAGACATTGACTCCCTGTCTGTGGGTCAGCCAGAGGCAGTGAAGGAGGCGTTGGCTGTGTTGGCTGATACGCCTGTGGAGGTATTGAAGGACTGGTTGCAGTGGCAGATATTGGATTCTGCAGGTTCGATGCTGGGCGACACCGTCTATGAGGAGGTGTTTGACTTCAATGGCCGCATCTTGACAGGTGCCAAAGAGCCACGTCCACGCTGGAAGCGCAGTGTGAGCATCGTGAACAGCGTGTTGGGTGAGGCTGTGGGTCAGCTTTATGTGGAGAAGTATTTCCCGCCTGCCAACAAGACTCGTATGGAGCAGCTGATCAAGAATCTGCAAATCGCCCTGGGCGAACGCATTGATGCGCAGGAATGGATGAGCGAATCGACCAAGAAGGCTGCTCATGAGAAGCTGGATGCCTTCTATGTGAAGGTGGGTTATCCGAACAAGTGGCGCGACTATTCGAAGATGAACATTGACCCGCAGAAGACCCTCTATGAGAACATGAAGGAGGTGGCGAAGTGGGCGCATGCCGATATGCTGGAACGCAAGTGGAAGAAACCTGTGGATAGAGACGAGTGGTACATGAATCCGCAGACGGTGAATGCCTATTACAATCCCACGACCAACGAGATTTGCTTCCCTGCTGGCATCTTGCAGTACCCCTTCTTCGACATGGAGGCTGACGATGCGTTCAACTATGGTGCCATCGGTGTGGTGATTGGTCATGAGATGTCGCATGGCTTCGATGACCAAGGTCGCCAGTTCGACAAGGACGGTAACTTCCGCGACTGGTGGGCAGAGGGTGATGGCGATAAATATAATGAACGTGCGCAGGTGATCAAGGATTTCTTCTCTGCCATCAAGGTGCTGCCCGACCTGAATGCCAACGGTGATCTTTGCTGTGGTGAGAATCTGGGCGATCATGGTGGTTTGAAGTTTGCTTATACCGCCTTCAAGAATGCCACCAAGGAGCATCCGCTGCCAGTGAAGAACGGCTTTACGCCTGAACAGCGTTTCTTCCTCGCCTATGCAGGAGTGTGGGCAAGCAACATTACGGAGGAGTCCATCCGCAACCTCACTGCTTCCGACCCTCATTCGCTGTGTAAGTGGCGAGTGAATGGTGCCCTGCCTTTGGTGGACGCTTGGTATGAAGCATTTGGCATTACGGAAAAAGACCCGCTCTTCGTGCCGAAAGACAATCGTGTGAAGATTTGGTAAGAAATACGAAAAAATGGAGGGGAAAAGTCACATAAAAATGGCTTTTTCCCTCTTTTTTATCATTTTTTAAGAGGAAAAACGAAAAAAAACGCTATAAAGTGAACAATGTATTAAAATATGTTGTAACTTTGGGACACCTAAACTAAAAACTCTTATTACAAACCTATCAATAATGATGATGCTTATGAAAAAGTTTTTCTTCCTGTTCATGATGTTGGCAATGGGCATGTATGCTCAGGCACAACAATTAGATGTATGTACTAAACCATACGGCGATGACGGGAGTGAGATCACAGTCATTAAACCGACAGTCGCTAATTTTATGATGTTGCTTGCCATGAACGAAGACCAGTTCAAAGCAGTCATGGAGGCCAATAAGTATGGCAACCAGATGCCAAGAGGCAACTTTGTCAGTTATTGGAATGGTAGCAACGATAACTTTGCATACGCCAAGTGCGTGAACTCTTTCCTCTACAACAAGGAAACGAAGGAGGTGCACTTTATGGTCGGCAACGACATGATCTATCCACAGGGTGCCATTATGCAGCTCTATCGCGATCTGCGTCCTTATCAGGTGAGAGACGAGTCACAGCAGCAGCGTAGAGGTGAACGTAGAAACATGCCTCAAGGTAATATGCCACAAGGCAATGCGCCTCAGGGCAATGTTCCAAATGTGCCACAGGGCAATGTACCTCAGGCAAATGTGCCTAACATGCCTCAGAACGGTGCGATGCCAACGCCTCCAGGAATGGGTCGTCCAGGTGCTCCCGGTCAGGGCTTCGGCAGAAATCGCAGAGGCGGTCTCTTCGGACGTAATGGTCTTGGCAGAACTCGTACGGATACTTTCGAGGTGAAGGACGAGCAGAGTGGCGAAACCTACATCTTCTCTATCGGTGCTTTCCCACGCTTCTTCTATGTGACGGCAAGTAAGAAAAAGACCGAATAAGGGAAACGGAAATTAAAAAGCGAGGAGTTGATACTTCTCGCTTTTTTTGTTTTATTTCTTGATTTTCTTTTTGTTTTACTTCTTGATCTTCAAGACTGGCATGATGTTGTTCAGCTTGTCGGGCAGGGTGACGATGAGTGCGTCTGCAGTGCGCTCGTATTTCACTTTGCCATATCCCAGCAGCTCCACGGACTTGATGGGGGCAGGGTAGAGGTCAGAACCTTCCGACAATGACTTGACGGTGATGGTGTGGTTCTGTGGCCATGCAAGGGCTGTGACGTAGAGCGCCTTCTCTGTCTGAGTGAAGCGGATTTCGTTGGCACCTGCATTGGTGTATTGTCCATCGTTGAAGCCCTGGGCGTTGATCTTGATGTCGGCGTTGGCAATAGGGCCTTCGCCAAAGATTTTCCACGGACGGGTCTTGACGATGCTCTCGCTGTTCACCTTCATCCACGCACCAAACTCCTTCATGATGGCGAGCTCTTTCTCATCGGGGGTGCCATCGGCACGGAGGGGAACAGACAGGAGCATGTTGCCGTTCTTGCTGACAATATCCACGAGGAGCTTTGCCACGGTGTGGGCGCTCTTGTAGCCATTGCGCTGATAGGTGCTGGTGTTGTAGTGCCAGTCGCCAATGCAGTTGCAGCACTGCCAGGGACGTTCCATGATCTTGTTGGGGGCACCACGCTCCACATCCCACACGAGGGCTTCCTTCATGTCCTCCTCAAGTATCTTGCCGAACACGACAGCTTCGTTCTTGCCCTTGTGGGTGGCGGCGCTGTGGTTGTACATGTGGGCGGCAATCTTCATGCCTGCATCGCTGACAGGATAGAAGGGAAGGACGGTCACATCGAAGTAGATGAGGTCGGGGTTGTAGCGATTGATGGCATCGAGGGTGCGGTTGTAGAAGTTGGTCACGAACTCCTGCGTAGGCAGACAGGCACCGCCCTCCCATCCCCACTGGCGATGGATGGCACCATTGTCCCAGGTGTTGTTGCTGAAGTCGTGGTCTTGGGCATAGAGCTTCTGAGGGTCAAGGCCCTTCCACCACTTCTCCGTGCCATCGGCGTTGAGCTTGTAGCCATCTTCCTTCGTGAGCCAGCCATCGTACTTCACACCACGTTTGTCGCCCTTCAGGTCGAAACGGCGGGAGGGTTCATACCAAGTCCATGCGTGGTCGGCATGGAACGAGATGCCGAAGGGAAGTCCTGCCTTCTTGGCAGCCTTTGCCCAACCATCGAGGATGTCCTTGTGAGGGCCGATGTTTTGGGAGTTCCACTCCTGGTACTTGCTGTCCCACAGGTCGAAGTTGTCGTGGTGGTTGCCAAGGGCGAAGAAATACTGGGCGCCGCATTCCTCCTTGTAGAACTTCACCAACTCCTCGGGTGTCCAGTTCTCAGCTTTGAAGAGGGGAAGGATGTCCTTGAATCCAAATTCCGAGGGGTGGCCGTAGTGTTCGCGATGGAATCTGTACTGATGTTCGCCCTCGAGGTAGAGCCCACGCGCCATCCAGTCGCCGGAGCCTTCCACGCACTGAGGACCCCAGTGTGCCCAGATGCCGAACTTGGCGTTGCGGAACCACTCAGGCACCTCGTAGGTGCGGAGCGATGCCCAGTCGGGTGTGAACTGCCCTGTAGCCATGGGTTCGTCATTCTCCAGTACAGGAATCTTGTAGGTCTGCTGTGCTGACATCGTGGTGGCAGCAAGCATCAAGGTCATAATAGTTAGTTGTCTAATCTTCATTTTCTTCTAATATTTAAAGGTATAGCTTCTTCGTGTTTGTGGCAGAAGTCGCTGGTGTCGTTGACCACCAGTGCCAAATAGCCGCCTCCACCAGCCCCAGGCATCTTCCAGGCGAGCACATCTGGCAGGGACGAGTACTGGTCGATGTAGTCTTGTACGCCTGGTTGTATCATGGCGGGGAAGAGGGTGATTTGTGCCTCGAAGGATGCCCGATAGGATGTGGCAAAGGCATCGAGGTCGGTTTGCAGGATGGCGTCCCAACATTGTGCTGCCGCTGCTGCCAACGCCTTCACATGGGCTTCCGTGATGTCCTTGCCCTCCACCACTGAACAGCCAGGGCGACGAGGGAACATGGGCACCATGCAGAGGTGGCTCTCCAACCAGCGGAGGACGTGCTCGTCGGTGCATGACTCGATGCGCTCTGGCCAGTAGTGGGCATTGTAGTAATGGCGACAAAGACCGGGCATACAGATGCCGATGGCGTCTTGGGCTCCGCTGATGATGCCGTCGGTGCGCTCGGGGTCGTTTTCGAAACAGAAGACCAGCTTGGCGAGCATCTCAGGATCCATGTCGGGCAGATGAATCGGCCAGATGCGCTTGATTTGGTTGCGCGTAGAGGTAGAGAGGCCGCAGCGTTCCCGGATCTCGAACGTGGGTTGCAGGGAGATAGTGATGGCCCATCCGGGAGCGTAAGTGCTCACGTAGGGTTGGTCAATCCATGTGCCGGCGAGGTCGAGACGGGTGGGGATGCCCTCAGGGATTGGGGAGTTGACAGTTGATAGTTGACAGTTGACAGTTGGGGATTGAGCGTTGTCGTCCGGTTGATTGGCGAGGCTCTCCTTGATGCTCGTGCTGCTTCTGGCCTCCAAGCCGTCGGCGGGGATGCGATCGAGTACGATGTATTCGATGCCGTGTTCCTGGCAGAACTGGCGTTTCTCCTCGCTGGAGCCATCGGCATTCACCACGAATCGGTTGGGCTTCAGGGCTTCCACCGTCGGGATGAAGTCCATGATGCCGGAGCCCTGATTGATAAAGGCGTCTTTCACGTAGCGGATGCTCTTCACCATGAAGAGGCGTTCCTGTTCCGGATAGAGCGTCTTGTGGTGCTTGTAGTGGAGGATGGTCTCGTCCGACCCGATGCCGACATACAAGTCACCATATTGGCTTGCCTGCCGGAAGAACTCCACGTGGCCGCTATGGAGCAGGTCATAACAACCGCTGACAAATACTTTCATATGCTGCAACTTTTCTTTCTTTTCTTTTTCTTTCGATTGAGAGGAAATAGCCCAGCGCGTGGGCTGGCTGGTTAGAATTTCACGAGGATTCTGAACACTTTGCCGGGGTTCTCGCTCCACCACTGCATCGTCTCCAATGCTTCCTCGGGCTGGATGACCTTGGTGATGAGCTCATCGACAGGACAAGTGCCTCTCTCCAGATAGCGGATGACGCCACGGAAGTCTTCTGGGGTAGCATTGCGAGAGCCGCGAATGTCGAGTTCCTTCTGTACGAAAAGTTTTGTCTGGAAGGTGACGTCTTGCTTCGCATAGCCGATGCAGGCAACACGTCCCGTGAAGGCAACTTCGTTCACTGCCATCTGGTAGGTGAAGGGATTGCCGACAGCCTCGATGATGACGTCAGGGCCGAATCCGCCTGTGATGTCGGCGAGACGCTCATGCACATTCTCTGTCTTCGTGTTGATGGCATGGGCGGCACCCATCTGCTTCGCCAACGCCAACTTCTCGTCGTCAAGGTCGGCAGCGATGACGGTGGCTCCACGAGTGACAGCGCGGACGATGGCACCCATGCCCACCATGCCACAGCCGATGACCATCACCACATCCACGTCCGTCACCTGCGCACGGCTCACGGCATGGAAGCCGACAGACATCGGCTCGATTAATGCGCTCGTCTTGGCTGAGAGTGTGCCGGCAGGGATGATTTTCTCCCAAGGCATGACGATGTATTCCTTCATGGCTCCATTGCGCTGCACGCCGAGGGTCTCGTTGTGCTGGCAGGCGTTCACTCTGCCGTTGCGGCACGAAGCGCAGTGGTTGCAGTTGGTATAGGGGTTGCAGGTCACGACCATGCCCACCTTCAGGGTTTCGGGCACATCGCTGCCTACTGCCTCGATGACAGCCCCGATTTCATGACCCGGGATGACGGGATTCAGCGCCATCGTGTTGCGGCCGAGGAAGGTGTTGAGGTCGGAGCCGCAGAATCCGACGTATTCCAATTTCAATAGAACCTCACCGGCTTTCAATGCGGCGGGTTTTTCCATCTCGATGATGTTCAATTCTTGTGAGTGACTAATCTGTATTGCTTTCATTGTATGTTGAAATTTATCATTGATGTCGAGGTTACGTTACGCTCTCTTCATGTAGGCTCTCCAGCCATAGACGATGATGACGAGGAAGCAGATGAGCGGCAGGATGAACGACATGTTCACGGCTGGCTGTCCGAACACAACCTGCTGGTCGATGATCAGGCCTTGCAGCGGTGGCATCAGTGCGCCGCCCACGATGGCCATCACGAGGAAGGCGGCACCGAGGTGGGTGTCCTTCGTGTCCACATTCTCCAGGGCGATGCCGTAGATGGATGGGAACATGATGGACATAAAGAGGCTGATGCAGACGAGGCTGTAGAGTCCCACCATGCCCTCGATGCAAATGGCGCCAAGTGTGCAGATGGCTGCACCTACACCGAAGATGGTGAGCAGCTTGCGGGTGTTCACGTAGCGCATGATGAAGGTGCCGATGAAACGTCCGCCAAGGTTGAACGACATAGCGACGATGTTGTACATCTGGGCTGTGGCCTTGTTGATGCCGAGGTGGTCGGCATATTGGATGATGAAGGTCCATACCATGATCTGTGCTGCCACGTAACAAACCTGAGCGAAGACTCCCTCGCGGTAAATGGTGTTGTGCCAGAGGTTGTGCATGGTCTCGCCAAGGGTGTGGGTCTGACCAGCGGCCTTCTGCTCCTCACTCTCGGTCTTAGGCATCTTGGTGAGGGCGATGATGACCAGCACTGCCACGACCACCAGGCCGATGGCCACGTAGGGGTTGCGGATCACTGCCAAGTCGTGCAGACGGATGTCGGCTTTCTCCGCTTCGGAGAGGAGAGGGAAGATGATTTGTCCTGCTGCATCACGCTTGTCGGAAAGGAGGTGGGGCAACACGATGAAGGATGCCACAGCCATGCCGCTGAGTGAGCCTACAGGATTGAATGCCTGTGCCAGGTTCAGTCGGCGAGTCGATGTCTCCTTGTCGCCGAGGGAGAGGATGAAGGGGTTGGCAGTCGTCTCGAGGAAAGCCAATCCGAATGTGAGGATGTAGAGCGATACGCAGAAGAAGGAGAACTCCTGCCATTCAGCTGCCGGGATGAACAGGAAGGCGCCGATGGCATAGAGGGCCAAGCCGAGCAGGATGCCGCTCTTGTAAGAGTATCTGCGGATGAACAATGCGGCTGGAACGGCCATGGTGGCATATCCGCCGTAGAAGGCGAACTGAACCATCGCGGCCTTGGCTGCCGACAGCTCCATCACGGTCTGGAACGCTGCCACCATCGGGTTGGTGATGTCGTTGGCGAAGCCCCATAGGGCGAACAACGATGTGACAAGGATAAAGGTGAAGAGATATTTCTTCGATACTAAAGGTTTCTTCATGATTGTTATGTTGGTATTTTGAAAAACGTCCAGCGCGTGGACTGACTATTCTGACATATTTTTAATGTAGGGTAATTCGGGTAAGTTCTTGAAGCCGTAGAAACGGAGGGCATTCTCGCCGAGGAACATGGCCTTCTCCGCATCGGAGAGTTCGGCAGACTTGCAGACGAAGTCATACGACATCTTGTAGGTGATGGCAGTGATGGTGCGGGGGTAGTCGCTGCCCCACATCAGACGGTCCATGCCCACCCAGTCGGCAGCCTCCTTGATGCTGCGGATGGCAGAGGGGTAGGGGTAGAACTCCGCGTTGTAGAGCCAAGTGATGCCACCGGACTCCACCATCACGTTCTTGCCAGCCCGTGCCAGTAGCACCTGACTCTTGAACGATGGGGTGGTGACCATGCCGAAATGTCCTATCGCCACTTTTAGGTCGGGACATTCCTGGATGACCTCCTTCATCTCGCTGATCTGGTGCTCGTCATCGCCTAAGCACATCGACAGCACCATGCCCTGCTCCTCCATATATTTAAATATAGGTATAAGGCTCAGGAGCGACTCCTTCATGCGATGGCCGGGGAAGGCAATGCCCTTCAGCCCTACCTCGTGCACAGCTTTGGCTTCGTCGAGCGTCCATGCCATGCCCATGCAGAAGAATCGGTCGGGATAGGCCTGCTGCACCTCGGTCAAGTAAGCATTTTGATTGCCATCGATGACCTCCTGCACCACCACGGCAGCCCCCACTTGGGCGTAGTTCATGTTGGAGAGGAAGATTTCGGCAGAGTTCTGTTCGTCAATCATGAACGGAGGCATCATCTGTACCTCTTCGTCCATGAAGATGCTCCTGCCGTTCTTCATCGACAGGATTCGCTTTCCATCCACCCATGTGTCTTGCTTCTTCCATAGGTGGGAATGTGCATCGATAATTGTCATCAGTTTATGTACAATTTAGCGATTTACAAATTACAATTTATTTTTCAATTTGATGATTGGACTATTTGCGGAAATCTGTCAAATGATCCAGTTGCCCAATCAATTGTACATTGTACATTGTCAAATTGTAAATGCTGGTTATGAGTTTGCCCATGATACTCGCTGCTGGTCGCCGATGATGTCTTGTACCTCCTTCACGAGTTGCCAGTCAGGTTCCTCGTTCGCCCACTCGATGTTGCGTTTCACGTTGGCGGGATTGGCCGATGAGAACAATGTGCCGGCGATGCGAGGATTGCTCACCGAGTACTGGATGGCCAATCGCTCGATGGGATAGCCCTTCTCGGCACAGTGAGCAGCCGCCTTGGCACAGGCTTCCACCAAGGGTTTGGGGGCTGGATGCCAGTCGGGTACACCACGCTGTGACAGCAGGCCCATGCTCAGGGGCGAGGCGTTGATGATGCCGATGCCCTTGCTCTCGAAGAAGTCCATGAAATCCACGAGCTTGTCATCGTTCAGGCAGTAGTGGCAGAAGTTCAGGATGCTCTCCACGGTGCCGTCCTCGGAATGCTCGATGACCCATTTGAGGTTCTCCAACTGCAGGTCGGTGATGCCTACGTGACCCACCACGCCCTTCTTCTTCAGCTCCACCAATGCTGGCAATGTCTCGTCCACCACCTTCTGGAGGCCTCCCTCCATCGCAGCCTGGAATTCGATGTCATGCACATTGATGAGGTCGATGTAGTCGACGTTGAGGCGCTCCATGCTCTCGTACACACTCTCCGTGGCACGCTTGCCAGAGTAGTCCCACGTGTTCACGCCGTCCTTGCCGTAGCGGCCGACCTTCGTGCTTAGGAAATACTTGTCGCGGAGGATGCGCTTCAGTGCCATGCCCAGCACGGTCTCTGCCTTGTAGTGGCCATAGTAGGGGCTCACGTCGATAAAGTTGATGCCCCCCTCGATGGCTGTCTCCACTGCCTCGATGCTTTCGGCCTCCTTCGTGGCATGGAACACGCTGCCCAGCGACGAGGCTCCGAAACACAGATGGGAAATTTTCATTCCCGTCTTGCCTAATTCTTTGTAAATCATATATGGTCTTGGTTATTGAGTTGTTAATTGTTAGGCAGTTGATCTTTTACCACGCTCGTACCCAATGCGAAGGCCTTCTCTAGATGGCCTGTGGTGATGAAGATGTCTGCCTTTGCCGAGATGTTGTCGATGTAGTTCACCAGCTGTGCCTCGGGGATGCAGGGAAGTACGGGACTTCCAAACTCCAACTGTCCATGATGCGCCAGCACACAATGAACGATGAAGTTGATCTCTCGCTTGTCGATGTCCAGTTCGCGTAACAAGTTGTTCAGATAGTTTGCCGACATGTAGATATGCCCCAATAGGAAGCCGTTTTCCAGCTTCTCACCTTCCACATTGTACTCGCACAGCTTGCCCCAATCATGGAAGAGGATGCTGACGATGATACGCTCTATCTTGATGTCCTCGGGGTAGGGGTAGGCAGGATAGATGCCCTCCAGCAGGTGCAGCATCTGATAGGTGTGGTTCAGCAATCCCCCAGGGAACGCATGATGCACACTCGTCGCTGCAGGATACTTGCTGTATTTGGGGAACAGCTCATCCGCCTGCTTGCGGATGAAGTCGATGAGCGCCTTGTCCTTGCAGAAGCCGATGAGTGCCTCGATGGTGGCATCCCATACTTCCCGCTTGACGGGGCGTGGCACCATATTATACAGCGGATGATTCTCGGTTGGGAACGTGCCGGCAATCATGTCCATGTTCGTTGCCGACTTCTTGCCCTGATTGTCTCGGATGGTCAAGAAGCGCACCAGCTGTCCCACCTTGGGCCCACTCGTCTTTGGCACGTCAAACACGCAGATGTTCTCCACGCCCTCATTGTTCGCCACCTTCAAGTTCACGTAGGGCGAATTATTTCGCGCCACCGCATCCTGACGGCTCAATACGATAAATTCCTTGTTCATGTCGATAGCAAAATATAGATTTGGGTGCAAAGATAGTGAATTATTAGGAATCTTTTTGTGAAAAGTGCTGTTTTTCTTTTCGCAATACGAGAAAATACTTACCTTTGTGCCATTCAACGCAAACATGGTATGAAAAGCTTTACTAACACAATCTTGATGTGTGCTGCATTGTTCTGCATGACAGGACAGATGAGCGCACAAAATGTGACCCAATTCCGAGTGACCAACCACCCACAGCAGACCATCGATGGCTTCGGTGCCAGCGATGCCTGGAGCATGTGGCAGATAGGTACATGGGAGGATTCCCTACAAACCAAAGTGGCGGACTGGCTCTTCTCGTCTGAGAACTTCATTGACGGTTCGCCGAAGGGCATCGGCCTGAGCATCTGGCGGTTCAATGCCGGGACTGGCAGTGCCACGCAGGGGGATGCGGCGCAAATCAACAGGGATACGCGGACGGAGTATTTCGAGAAGCAGACGGGGCAGCGACAGTTCCTGAAGTTGGCGAAGGAGCGGGGCGTGCCGACCTTCCTGGCTTTCTATAATTCTCCGCCTGTTCATCTGACGCAGAACGGTCTCGCCACCAACACGGGACGTGGGGGCACGTTCAATCTGAAGCCTGATGCCTATGATGACTTCGCTGCCTACATCGCTGACATGCTCCAGACGGCGGAACGGGAGGATGGCATCCATTTCGAGTATGTGTGCCCGGTCAACGAACCTGATGGACACTGGAACTGGCTCGGTCCGAAGCAGGAGGGATCGCCCGCCACCAACAGGGAGATCGCTCACATCGCCCGCGAGATGAGCAAGGAGTTTGTCCGTCGTGGCATTACCACCAAAATCTTGGTGAATGAATCGAGTGATTTTCGTTGCATGTTTGCCACTCATCAGACCGACTGGCAGCGTGGCTACGAAATCCAGGCTTTCTGGAATCCAGACTCCACCGACACCTATGTGGGAAATCTTCCCAACATCGCCCATGTGATGGCAGGGCATTCTTATTGGACGAACACGCCCATCCTCAAGTCTGGCACGAGGGGCTATGAGAGGACGGGCTTGTACGGCTTCCGCAAACGCCTGAAGGATGAGTTCGACAGGGTGAACAAGGGCGGCGAGGGCGTTGGCTTCTGGATGACCGAACTCTGCATCATGTCCAATGACGAGGAGATTCATGGCGGCGGCGGCTTCGACTATACGATGGAAGAAGCCCTCTATGTGGCTCGTGTGATGCACTACGACTTGACGGTTGCCAATGCCCGTTCGTGGCAGTGGTGGCGAGCTGCAGGAGGCAATTATAAGGATGGACTTATCCGTATGTTTGTGAAAGGGGAGCGTACTGGTGGCCGTGGTCAAAGACGTGAAGCTGTTCAGGAGAATATGGTGCGCGACTCCAAATTGATGTGGACCTTGGGCAATTTCTCCCGCTTCGTCCGCCCCGGTGCCGTCCGTCTCGACATGGAGGGCACGATGGAGATCGACGGCCTCATGCTCTCAGCCTATAAGAACACTGATGGGACGCTCGCCATCGTTGCCATCAATTACAGCACGGACGACCGTCCCATCAGTATCGATTTGTCTCAATTGTCAACTGTCAACTCTCAACTGTCAACTGTCACCGCTTATCGCACCTCTGATGTGGAAGGCGAAAGCCTCAAGAATGTTGGTAAGGTGGACTTGAAGAAAGCAACGTTGCCAGCCCGTTCCGTTACCACTTTTGTGGCGAAAAAGTAAATAATGTGGAAAAAGTTTTGCCAAAACGAGAAAAGATTGTACCTTTGCATCCGAAATTTCAAAATTATGGCAATTTATAGCAACATCGCACTACTGAATCTTCTTGCGCTGCGACTTACAGAGTCGGAGGTGAGAAAGGTGCGTATGTGCTGTCAGGCATAACGATATAAAGAGTATGTTTAACCTTTCTCACAGCTGTGGGGAAGGTTTTACTTTTATTTGTGGGTGCCTGTGCCTATTGCTGTGGGATATAAATTAATTCAATAAATATGGCAGACAGATTATTTATTTTTGACACGACGCTGCGCGACGGCGAGCAAGTACCAGGATGTCAGCTCAACACGGTTGAGAAGATTCAGGTGGCTAAGCAGTTGGAAGCACTGGGCGTGGATGTCATCGAGGCTGGTTTCCCAATCTCCAGCCCTGGCGATTTCAACAGTGTGGTAGAAATCTCGAAAGCGGTCACATGGCCTACCATCTGTGCGTTGACTCGTGCAGTAGAGAAGGACATTGATGTGGCTGCTGAGGCGCTTCAGTATGCAAAGCACAAGCGTATCCACACCGGTATTGGCACATCGCCTTCACACATCAAGTACAAGTTCAACTCAACTCCTGAGGAAATCATCGAACGTGCTGTGGCAGCTGTGAAGTATGCCAAGCGTTACGTGGAGGATGTGGAGTTCTATGCTGAGGATGCTGGTCGTACTGACAACGAGTACTTGGCACGTGTGATTGACGCTGTGACCAAGGCTGGTGCAACGGTTTGTAACATCCCTGACACGACGGGTTTCCGTGTGCCAAACGAATATCACGAGAAGATCAAGTACCTTTATGAGCATGTGGATGCCTTTGCTGCAGGCAAGTCCATCCTCTCAACCCACTGTCACAACGACCTCGGTATGGCTACTGCCAACACTGTGGCAGGTGTGTTGGGCGGTGCACGTCAGGTAGAGGTGACCATCAATGGTATCGGCGAACGTGCTGGTAACACATCTCTTGAAGAGGTGGCGATGATCTTCAAGACGCATCCTGACCTCGGCATCGAGACGAACATCAACACAACGAAGATTTATCCGACGAGCCGTATGGTGTCTTCGTTGATGAATATGCCTGTGCAGCCTAACAAGGCGATTGTGGGTAAGAATGCCTTTGCTCATTCGAGTGGTATCCACCAGGATGGTGTGCTGAAGAATGCTTCCACTTACGAAATCATGGATCCACGAGAAGTAGGAATCGATGACAATGCCATCGTGCTGACCGCTCGTTCAGGCCGTGCAGCCTTGAAGCATCGTCTGAGCGTGAATGGTGTAGAAGTGGAAGGCGAGAAGCTCGACCAGATTTATGAGGAGTTCCTGAAACTTGCCGATAAGAAGAAGGAAGTGACCGATGATGACATCCTCGTGTTGGCTGGTGCAGAGCGTAGTGCTGCCCACAACGTGAAGTTGGATTATCTGCAGGTGACCACTGGTAAGGGCGTTCGTTCTGTGGCTTCCATCGGTTTGCAGGTGGCGAACGAACATTTCGAAGCTGCTGCATCGGGCAATGGTCCTGTGGATGCAGCCATCAATGCGCTGAAATGCATCATCAAGCGTAAGATGACCCTCAAGGAGTTCACGATCCAGGCCATTTCAAAAGGTTCTGACGATATGGGTAAGGTACACATGCAGGTGGAACACAACGGCCACCTCTACTATGGTTTTGGTGCCAACACCGACATCGTCACCGCTTCCGTCGAGGCATATATTGACTGTATCAATAAATTCAGAAGCTAAGCAATGGGAAAGACATTATTTGATAAGATTTGGGATGCCCACGTCGTGCAGAACGTGGAGGATGGTCCCACACAACTCTATATCGACCGCTTGTATGCGCACGAGGTGACGAGTCCACAGGCGTTCGACACATTGAGAGATAAGAACATCAAGGTGTTCCGTCCTGACCATGTGGTGGCAATGCCCGACCACAACACCCCTTCTGATCAGCAGGAGGTCATCAACGACCCTGTAGGTCGCAAGCAGGTGGAGACTTTGAAGGCCAATTGTGAGGAGTTTGGCATCAAGCACTTCGCAATGGGTACAAAGGACAATGGTATCATCCATGTGGTGGGTCCTGAGAAGGCACTTTCGTTGCCAGGCATGACCATCGTATGTGGTGACTCTCACACTTCTACACATGGTGCTGTGGGTGCCATTGCTATGGGTATCGGTACCAGTGAGGTAGCACAGGTGTTGGCTTCACAATGCATTCTGCAGAGCAAGCCCAAGACCATGCGCATCAATATCGAAGGCACTCTGCCAGAAGGTACGACTGCCAAGGATGTAGCACTTTACATTATGGCACAGATGACTACTTCTGGTGCTACTGGCTATGCTGTGGAATATGCAGGTTCTGCTGTTCGCAACATGAGCATGGAAGGACGTTTGACGCTCTCCAACCTCTCCATCGAGATGGGTAGCCGTGCTGGTTTGATTGCTCCTGATGAAACCACGTTTGCTTATTTGAAAGGTCGTGAATATGCGCCTAAAGGTGAAGAGTGGGACAAGGCTGTGGCTGAGTGGAAGAAGCTTTACTCTGACGAGGATGCCGTGTTCGACAAGGAGGTGACTTATCGTGCTGAGGATATCGTTCCTCGCATCACCTACGGAACGAACCCTGGTGCTGGTATCGCTATTGACGAGTGCATTCCAACGCTCGAGGAGATTCCAGAGGCAGACCGTTCTCAGTTCCTCAGCATGCTCGAATACATGCAGTTCGAACCTGGTCAGAAACTCGAGGGAGTGCCAGTGGATTACTGCTTCCTTGGCGCTTGCACCAATGGTCGCATCGAAGACTTCCGTGCTTTCGCCTCTGTGGTGAAAGGTAAGAAAAAGGCTGACAACGTGGTGGCTTGGCTCGTGCCTGGTTCTTGGCTCGTGCGTCAGCAAATCATTGATGAAGGCATTGACAAGATTCTGGAAGAGGCAGGCTTCGAACTTCGTCTCCCATCTTGTTCTGCATGTCTTGCGATGAACCCCGACAAGGTGCCGGCAGGCAAGCTTTCCATCTCTACCAGCAACCGCAACTTCGTAGGTCGTCAAGGCCCTGGTGCTCGCACCATCCTTGCTTCGCCTCTTGTTGTGGCAGCATCAGCAATTACAGGAGTAGTAACTGACCCAAGAAAGATGTAAGATTATGGCTAAAGAGAAATTTGATATCATCCAGTCAACCTGCATTCCTATCCAGATTGACAACTGCAATACCGACCTCATCATCCCTGCCCGCTACTTGGCAAGCACAACCCGTGATCCCAAGTTCTTCGGCGATGCCTTCATGCACGACCTCCGTTTCGATGCTGAGGGCAATCCTGTGGCAGACTTCGTGATGAATCAACCCGAATATGCAGAGGCACCTCGCAAGGGTGTGCATGAGATTATCGTGGGCGGTCAGAACTGGGGTTCTGGTTCCAGCCGTGAACATGCCGCATGGGCGATTGCTGGCTATGGCGTTCGTGTCGTCATTTCCAGCTCCTTTGCCGACATTCATCGCAACAACCTCCTCAACTGTTTCGTGCTCCCTGTCATCGTGAGCAAGGAATTCCAACAGGAACTCTTCGACAGCATCGCTGCCAACCCACAGACGGAAGTGAAGGTGGATGTGCCCAACCAGACAGTGACCAACCTCGCTACTGGTCATTCTGAGCATTTCGACATCAACTCCTACAAGAAGTACTGCCTCATGAATGCCTACGACGACATCGACTTCCTCCTCTCCAATAAGGAGAAGATTGAGGCATACGAAGGAAAGGAAGAGGCTGCATCAGAGGTTCAAGCGACTCCTCTTTTTGTGGAAGCTACCAATGAGGCTCCAGCCGAGGAACCTGCTGAGGAAGTTGCTCCTATTGAGGTGGCTACCCATCATGAGAGTGAGCCTTGTCCACCTAAGCATCAACTTTCGACTAATCGCAGCCTTACGAAATGGATTCTTTATGGTATTCTGACTTTAGGTATCTACAATCTTGTGGTAGGGTCGCAGTTATCAGATGAGATTAACATCGTAGCGAGGAAGTACGATGGTCGCAAGACTACTAACTTCATCTGGATCCTTGTTCTATCAATGTTGACAGGTGGTATCGCCTCAATTATTTGGTGGCATTTTCTCAGTGATCGTATCAGCAACGAACTCAAGCGCCGTCAGATTCCTTACTCTTTTGGACCTGTTGATTATTGGCTTTGGGCTTTCTTCTTGGGTTTCCTGATTGTTCCTATATTTATTCTTCTGCATAAGTACATACATGCAATGAATCTTCTTAATGCTGACTACAATCAGAAAGGATAATTCTATTATTATATATGAAAGGGGAACGCTTCAACAACGTTCCCCTTTTTGTTTCCTTATGATGTCCGCAACAACTCGTCGAGCCTTCTGCTTTCTTCCAGCATATTCCAGATGCCGTCCTCCGACAGCACTCCCCGTTTCAAGTCCTTCGGCAACTTCCCATCCTCATCCGCCTTGCAATCCAGTTTCCATTGTTTGCTGCCCAAATACTTGTCCAATGTCTTGATAGCTTCTCGAGCCTCCTCATATTGTTCCAGAGCTGCCGACAACTCCTTCACCGCCGCCGATGCCTGTTCTAGACACGCCTCCATCTGCTTGATTCTTTCAATCCTTTCCATATTGCTTTCCTATTTTGAGGCAAAGTTACAACAAAAACATTTCAGCCACAATGATTTCTCTTTTTTTCTTTTCCAATAACCAACCCTTATTGCTCAATAACCCTGCCTTATTCTCCAATAAGTGGCACTTCTTGTGCAGTGGGTAACTCGGAAATAGTCTGTCCATCACCAATTTACGACATTTTTTATCGTAAGGAACAATTTTTTCCCTTTTTTTGTGTCAAGAAAAGAAAAAAGTGTTATCTTTGCCACATTAACCATATCTAACACCGCATATGAACAAAAGAATGTGTGTCTTTGGACTGCTGATATGCATGTGTAGCTTCACTACCTTGTATGCACAGTTGGCCCGTTTCTTTCAAGGTGACGAACTGTTGCCAAGTAGTTTTCTTTCCGATTTGTTTCAGGACTCGCAAGGGAGTGTTTGGATTGCAACAAACGGTGGACTTGTGAGGTATGATGGACATCAGTTCAGAACGTATCGCCATGTGGAAGGACAGGAGACAAGTTTGCTTTCTGACCACACGCTCCGCTTGGTGGAGGATGGAAACAAGCGGCTGGTGGTGGGCACAGTGATGGGAGTGCAGCGCTTTGACCCTGCCACCATGAGGTTCTCAACGGTGAAACTGGTGAATAGCCAGGGTGATTGTTTTATCAATGCGCTCTTGCTGCGACGGAATGGGGATGTGCTGATAACCATCTCTGGCTATGGGGTGTATGTGCTGAAGCCCGATGCGGAGGAGGCTACGCATGGGGATGAATTCATGGATGATTTATTTGTGGACGTCAGGGATGTGGCTGAAAGCGTGGAAGGAAACTTGTGGATGGCGGCGAATCAGCATGGAGTGTTGCGAATGGAGGGAAGTCGGCTGCACACGTATTCCATCGGGGAACATCAGGCAAGGAACATTTGTGTCAGCCGCAGTGGCCGTGTGTATGCCAGCGACCTTCTTGGAGGAATGTATCTGTATGACAAGAAGTCAGACCAATTTGTCTGTGTGGAAGCTACGCGTCATCTGTCTATCAACAGGTTGGTGGGCACGATGGACGGAGGAGTGTTCCTCGCCACGGATGGCATGGGGCTGATGCGGTATGACGAGAAGACTGGCGAAGTGTCGACGGTTGGATGGTCGCAGGGCTATGTGGATATGAGCCACGCGAAGGTGAAGACGGTGATGGAAGATGGCGATGGAAACCTTTGGATGGGTGTGGATCAACGTGGATTGTTCATGCAGACGCGGAGCAACATGGGATTTGATTACATGGGAGCTCGTCAGGGGAAAGCCAGCTTGATTGGTGAGCATGGAGTGCCAGCCATGTATGGAGACAAGGACGGAACACTATGGGTGGGAACAGATGGTGATGGACTGTACCGACTGACGGCGGATGGGCAAAGTCGCCACTATGCCAATGTCCCTTCGTCTATCCTGAGCATCTGTGCCGATCATGAAGGGCGGCTGTATCTGGCATCTTGGCTGGAGGGTTGTGGACGATTTGACCCACAGACGGGCAGGTATGAGCAGTTCCCGTTTACGAAGGTGGGCGATGCCACGCATGTGATGAGCATGGTGGTGGATAAAGATGACAACCTTTGGATAGCGACGAGTGGTGACGGACTGAAGTGCTGGAACCCCCGCTCGCAACAGTTGGAGGAATACAGACCGAAGAAAGAGCAAGATCCAAATTTCAAGGATAATGCGCTGAGCAATGGTTGGCTGGAACATCTTTCGCTGTCGAACGACGGAAAGCGGCTCTACATGGCACTGAGTTCGGGCATGGCGTGTATGGAACTCAGCACACGCAGTTTTGTGAGCACGTGGGGCAAGTGTTGCCTGCTCCCGGGCATGGCGGTGAATGCTGTGTGTGAGGACAACGAGGGAAAGGTATGGGCTGCCACTTCGAAAGGACTATATATGGTGTTGCCTAAATCGCATGAGATGCAACACTATGGCATGGAGCATGGCTTGCCCTCCATGGCGCTCATGTCGATGGAGCAGGCCGAGGATGGCACTTTGTGGATAGGTACACAGCATGGCTTGTGTCATTTCTTTCCCAAGCGTGGAGAGTGCATCAACTATTTCAAGGCAGAAGGACTCCAAGGCAATGAGTTCATCAAAGGGGCATCGGCGCGCTTGGGCGATGGACGTTTGGCCTTTGGCGGAACGAGTGGTTTGACCCTGTTCCATTCTGCCGACATCAAGCCTTTGCAGCCTCGGCTGAAGGTGAATCTGGTGGGCATGGCGCTAGCTGGCGAGGAGGTGAACACGCTGACCCGCTCCGGATGGTATCAGGTGACGGATGTGAGGCTCTCTGAAGCCACCCACTTTGACCTTGCTCATGATGATAACAGTATCATGTTGAGATTCTCCGTGATGGACTATGCAAGAGCCGATGGTGTCCGATATGAATATGCCATTGGAGACGGGGAGTGGACAAGTCTTCCTGTCGGGACAAATGTCCTGGCCATGACGCACCTGCCCGCTGACACTTACGAATTGAGGGTACGTGCCGTATTGGGTACTTTTGTGGGAGAGGAACGATCGTTCGAGATTGTGGTGCATCCAGCCTGGTATGCCTCGTGGTGGGCAAAGTGTGTGTATGCACTATTAGTCGTGCTTCTGGTGTGGCTCTATCTGCATTATCGCCGTCGTGCCGAACAGCGACGACTGAGGATGCAGGAGCACATTCATACAGCACTGATGCGCAATGCCGTGGAGGAGGCGGAGAAAGAGAAAGAAGGAGATACCGAGAGGCCGATGGCCGGAAATACTGTGCCTGCTGACTTGTCTCGTGCCAAGACCTCTGATGAGCAACTGATGGAACGGGTGATGCAGGTGATCAGCTGTCATATTGACAATCCGAATATGAGTGTGGAAAAACTGGCAGACGAAGTGGGTGCGAGCCGCTGGCAACTGTTCCGAAAGATTAAAGAACTCACAGGTGAGTCTCCCCGTGTCTTCATGAAGACCGTGCGTCTAAAACGTGCGGCCTATCTCTTGGAGGATGGCACCCGTTCGATTGACGATGTGATGCGTGCCTGCGGTTTCGACAACACAGCAGAATTCTCTGCCATGTTCAAGAAATTCTATGGGGTTTCTCCTTCCGAGTATATGCATGAGCGCAACTTCGGAGGTGGAGAGTGATTCCCAAATGAAATAAAAGAAGCGAGGGTGGGGCCAATGACAGGCATCACCCTCGCTTCTTCTTTTCCAATAACCCTGCCTTATTCTCCAATAAGGGTCCCTTATTGAGAAATAACCTGCCTCTGCTGAACAATACATGGCATAATGAATTACTTCATGAGCACTTTTTTTGTGGTTCCATCCTTGTACTGAATGATATTCACACCTTTTTGTACAGCGCCTGCCTGTTTGCTGTCGATAGTGTAAATATGTTCTATCACATTGGTCTCGTCAGCAGACAACATACTGATACTGGTTTCTTCTTCATCAGTAAGGGGAACAATTGTCCCGAATTTTCCCCAAACTTCATGCGCTTTGTATTGTTCGACGGATGTTGCAGGCACATGGAGTGTAGCGTATTTAATGAAGAAATCTTGGAATGCATCTGTTTCGACAGATGGGGGAATCTCTGCATGACAATACACGTTTTTCATGCTTTCACAACCATAAAAACTCTTGTCTTTGATATATTTCATGCCGTTCCCAATGCTTACGGACTTCATGCTTACACAATCAGAAAAAGCCTCATCTCCTATTGTTTCTACATGATTGGAGATAGTTGCGGACATTAAACCATGACAGCCCTTGAAAGCCCCAACGCCTATGCTTGCCACGTTGTTGGGGATGATAATAGATGCTAAGCCTAAGCAATTAGTGAAAGCGTTATTGCCTATGCTTGTCACACTATTCGGAATAGATGTATTCTTGCAACCCAGTATGAGCGTGTTGCTTGATTTCTCTATGATAGCATTACAACCATTACGAGAATCATATACGGTGTTTCCTTCATCTACATTTATTGATATCAAACCACTGCAGCCGGAGAAAGCATTGTCGCCAATGCTTGTTACGCTGTTGGGGATGAAAAGAGAGGTCAACCCGTAACAGCCCCAGAAAGCAGCTACACCGATGGATGTGACACTGTTACCAATGGTCACGGCCGACAATAAGCCGCAGCCAGAGAAAGCTTCATTACCGATTGATGTCAAATTATTAGAAAGGGTTACAGT
>Ga0310786_10003647_pt1 | contig 22197 bp, 14 predicted proteins | sample AusTroGonzalo_MG_FD_203881 | JGI IMG/M metagenome (GOLD analysis project Ga0310786, IMG submission 203881) | Bovine rumen microbial communities from tropical cattle in Woodstock, Queensland, Australia - Gonzalo_03 (v2) (version 2) | ecosystem: Host-associated > Mammals > Digestive system >...
GTACGAGCCGATACGCTCAATAATCTTGCCGTCACGCGGTGAACGGCTGTCGGCTACTACGATGTGGTAGTATGCATAGTCCTTGTGACCATGACGTGCCAAACGAATTTTTGTTGCCATTTGTTGTTTTTGTTTATGGGCTACGATATCTCGTATCGCCTGCCCAGGGTTAGTAATGAGCGGCCCAAAGCCGCCTGAATGACATGCTTCTTACTCGAAAAAGCGTGCAAAGGTACAAAATATATTCCGTATTTGCAAATTTTTGGGCATAAAAATCGCAAATAACCTCTATTTTGTCAACTGTGATGGTATTTACAAGTACGGCATCAGTCGGTACGTGAGGTATCCGGCGTATATGAGCAGTAACACTGCGCCACCCCAGCGTTTGACTTGGCGTTCGTGGTTCATCTTGACAAACAGCCAGACGAGTACGCTGCCTGCCGCTGCTGTCCACGCATCGACGATGATGCCGTCATAGGCGGGCAATGGTAGGACGGTAGCGCTCGTGCCGAGCACGAAGAACACGTTGAAGATATTGCTTCCGATGACGTTGCCCAGAGCGATGTCGCAGTTATGCTTGAACGCCGCCATAGCCGATGTCGCCAGTTCGGGCAGCGAGGTCCCAAGGGCAACAACGGTCAGTCCGATGATCGCCTCGGAGACACCGAGGTTCGTAGCGATCTGCACGGCGGACTTAACGATCATCTCGCCGCCGATGACCAACCCTGCAAGTCCTACGAGCAGCAGGGTGATGGCGTGCGGCAGGAACAGGGGATTAGGGATTAAGGGGTTGGGGCTTATAGGGTCAGGGGTATCAATCTGATCAGGGTGATCCTTGGCGTGGCGGAAGGTGTTGTACAGGAAGTATGCGAACAGCACCAGCAGGATGATTCCGCCCATGCGCGTTATGCCATCACCACATTCGCCGAACGGCGAGCGTACAGCCACGAAGATATACACCAGCACACCGGCGATGATTGACATCGGTATATCGAAGTTCCGTGAACGCTCCTGCGAGGTGACCGGCCAGATCAGCGCCGTCACGCCGAGGATGACAAACGTGTTGATGATGTTCGATCCGAGGATGTTCGTTATGGCGAGGTCAGTCGATCCTTCGGCTACGGATACCATGTTCACCACGAACTCCGGCATCGATGTGCCGAACGCCACGACCGTCAGACCGATGACCAGATCGCTGATGCCGAAGCGTTTGGCGATAGCCGACGCACCATCGACGAGCCAGTCCGCACCCTTGACCAGCAGCATGAAGCCGAGGATGAGCATCAGGGCGAGTAGCCAAGGATTGCTAAGGCAATATGATAAGACATTTACCATTTAGACGTTGAAGAGGAAATGCATGATATCACCGTCCTGTACGATGTAGTCTTTGCCTTCGACTGCGAGTTTGCCGGCTTGCCGGCACGCAGCTTCCCCGCCGAGGGCGATGAAATCCTCATACTTGATGACCTCGGCGCGTATGAACCCGCGTTCGAAGTCCGTATGGATGACTCCTGCGCACTGCGGTGCTTTCGCTCCGGCGCGGAACGTCCATGCGCGCACCTCGTCGCTGCCGGCGGTGAGGAACGTACGGAGGTTGAGTAGGGCGTACGCCGCCTTGATCAGGCGGTTGACACCGGATTCTTGGAGCCCTATCTCCTCGAGGAACATCTGTCGCTCCTCGTAGGTCTCGAGTTCGGCTATCTCGCTCTCGATCTTCGCTGCCACGACGAGCACTTCTGCTTGTTCATCCTTCACAGCCTCGCGCACCTGCTCGACATATTGGTTGCCGCTGACTGCCGATGCCTCATCGACATTGCAGACATAAAGCACGGGTTTGTTGGTGAGCAGGAACAGATCGTGTGCCGCGAGCTCCTCGTCTTTGTTCTGTAGCTCGACAGTACGTGCACTCTTGCCTTGCGCGAGTGCGTCGCGGTAACGGATATAGAGGTCAAGGGCAGTCTTCGCCTGTTTGTCGCCGCCTACACGCACCTGTTTCTCGATCTTCTGTATGCGGCTCTCGACGGTCTCGAGGTCCTTGAGTTGGAGTTCGGCATCAATGACCTCCTTGTCGCGCACGGGATTCACCGAGCCATCGACATGGATGACATTGCCGTCATCGAAACAACGGAGCACGTGGATGATAGCGTCCGTCTCGCGGATGTTAGCGAGGAACTTGTTACCCAATCCCTCACCGTTACTTGCACCTTTGACCAGACCGGCTATATCGACGATCTCCATCGTGGTGGGTATAACGCCGCGTTCGGGGTGACAGAGTTCGCCGAGCTTGTTCAATCGCTCGTCGGGAACAGTGATCACACCGAGGTTAGGCTCGATGGTGCAGAACGGGAAGTTGGCTGATTGCGCCTTGGCGTTACTCAGACAGTTAAACAAAGTGGATTTACCTACGTTTGGCAATCCAACGATACCACATTGTAATGACATATTCTAAAATCCTGAATAGACTACTTCTAATTCCAAATTATGCTCGGGGTGCTGTGCGCTATAGATCTCCGTAGCGGTGAGCGCCTGGTTGTATTTGATGCCGGTCACGGTGTAGGTAGAGGAGACAGTGTTTATCTCCACACTCACGGGCACAAGCAACATATCCAGTGTCTCGAATCGGTCTTCGCGCAGCTGCTTGGTCAACAAGGTGGAGATGTCGAACTCGTAGGAGTAGGTGGTTACATCCAGCGTGTCGGTCACCACTTGCAGTTCGGCGTACATGGCTATACTGTCGGACAGGGTGATTTCGTCATTGAAGAACTGCTCGAGGTCACCCTTGCGGATGAGTAGCATGTAACTTGCCGGTTGCGCCCAATCATCGCGCGTGCGCTCGGACTCTATACCGTCGTAGTAGTTCAGTACGGGCAGCGTCAGGTGCGCGCGATTGACGTACGCGCGACGCGTTCCCACCGAACCGAGGATCGCTTCCTTCATGGCTGCCATGGGGAACGACAACTGCGTATAGATATGCGCCGGTGAGATGATATAGTTAGTGTCTTTATTCTGTACCAACGCATCCAAGTCGCTCTGTTGCCATATATACCGGTTGAGCTGACGTACTTCGCGGTTAGCGTACAGACCTTTCATATCGTCCTCAATAACTGTCTCCACACCGGCACGCTCGTACGGGAAGTGGTAGTAGATGCCCATATTCACATCGAGCAAGTTCAGCAGCGTTGATCCGCCGAACTCCGAGGTGATATATATACCTTTGAGCTGTTGGTTGAATGCCTCCTGCGATGAGAAATTGTTGGCAGCGAACACCTTCTGTGCCCACCTGTCGTTTAGGCGCAGGGATACCGTAGGAATATATCCGCCAGAGGCGGAATAGTACGTGCTGTCGGTATAATGCTTGGCTGTGATGATGGCCGGCTGGTCGAGCATGCGCGTGGAGTCCTCCAGACTGCAGTAGGTGTCGATAGTGGTGTCACTGCGCAGCGGTTCGCCGTATGCAAATGTTGCGCGATCCATAGCAAACACGTTGATTGCCAACGGCGAATTGCCATCTCCCTGTGCACAGCGGTAGTACAGGAACAGACATACGGAATCCAGCACGGCTCCGGCAGGGTATTGGAAACCTATCGGGCACGCTAACTGTGTTAATAGGTCGGCGTGCAGGTGACCGTACTTACTATCAAGTTCGCCTAACAGGAACGAGTCAGGTGTGGATGTTATAGCGCCGCTGTGTACCAGTGATGAGGTCAAACTGAACGTGTCGGCACGCACGATGATTGAGTCTTCAGACTTCAGCACCGATGCTCCGGCATTCACCACATCATCCTTGCATGAGTTAAACAGGATGAGCAGACAGGCTAATACGGGAATGACAATCTTTATCGGATATTTCATTATTGTTCAAGCAATTCATTGTACAGGGCAATGTATTTGTCCGCCTCGGCTCCTGCGAGGTTACGAACGAGTTTGCCTCTGTTCTCTGCATAATTGACCAAACGAGTATTATGCTGCGGCGTGTTGATGATGACGGCATCTGCATAGTCGATAGCAAGGCGCATCAGCTCCTCGTAACCAACAGGCAGACCGGCTATTGTGCGGACATCGTTACCCAGGATTCCGTCAATAGTCAGTTTGTCGGCAAAACGCGAGCCGAACGCTGATTCATACTGGTTGTCATCCAGCGCCACGATCACCTTGGAGTCGGCGAAGAACGGCGTGCCGCCAAAGGCGCGTTTGACATATAGCGGTACGAGGGCTGACATCCAGCCTGAGCATTGGATGATACCGGGGGCCCAGCGGAGCTTCTCTATCGTCTCCAGCACACCGCGGCTGAAGAAGATCGTGCGCACATCATTGTCGGAGTACTCTACGCCGAAAGCGTCTTTCACACCACGGCGACGCTGGAAGAGATCCTCGTTATCAATAAAATACACCTGCAATCGTGCCGACTGAATGCTGGCCACCTTAATCAGCAGCGGATGATCGACATCGTCAATCGACATGTTCATACCGGAGAGACGGATCACGTCATGCAACTGATGCCGGCGCTCGTTGATCTCACCGAACTTCGGCATGAAAGTGCGCGTCTCGAACCCGTTACCCTGGCATATCTCGGGCAACACGCGGTTAAGCAAACGGACAGGAGTTTGCTCCTCAAAGAAAGGACTGATCTCCTGACTGACAAATAAGATTCGATTGGCGTTCTTCATAACCTACCCTCCAGTTTTTGCCATAGGCACAAATTTTGTCATTTTTCAGGTCAAAAATGTGCATTCTTGGCTAATTTAGGGCAAAGGTACAAAAAAAAATCGGTTTTTGCAAATTTTTTCTCAAAAAAACTTTTAATATTCGTATATTTTTTGTAATTTTGTAGGATTTTTGAAAAATAGCAATTTTGACCAATTAAAAATCTATGCAAATCATAACAACCAAAGCAGAGTTGGAGCATAGCATCCAAGCCTGCAAAATGAAAGGTCAGACCATTGGCCTTGTGCCTACCATGGGAGCGTTGCACGAGGGGCACGCATCGCTCGTGCGCCGCTGCGTGCGCGAGAATGACGTGACGGTGGTCAGCGTGTTTGTCAACCCGACGCAGTTCAACAACAAGGAGGATTTAGCTAAATACCCTCGATCGTTGGAGCGCGATGCCGAGTTGCTGGAGGCAATAGGAGCAAACTTTGTGTTTGCCCCCACGCCTGAGGAGATGTATTCCGCCAAAGAGATGAATGAGACGTTCCATTTCGACTTCGGCGGTCTGGACTCGATGATGGAAGGTGCGATGCGTCCCGGTCACTTCAATGGCGTGGTACAGGTCGTTTCGCGGCTGTTCTATCTGGTTAAGCCCGACCGCGCATACTTTGGCGAGAAGGATTATCAGCAGTTGGCAATCATTCATTTCATGGCTGAACGTTCTGAGTTGGCCGGTACGTTCGGTAACCTGCAGATCATCGGTTGTCCGATAGTACGCGAAGCATCGGGGTTGGCGTTATCGTCACGTAACGAACGTCTGTCTGCCGACGAGAAACATACAGCGCTGGCTATATCGAAGACCTTGTTTGCATCGCTTGAGTGGGCAAAAGAGCCGCACGCCAGTGTGCAGGCTGTGCAGCAGCGCGTGGTAGATACGATCAATGCGGTAGAAGGGTTGGAGGTTGAGTATTACCAGATCGTTGACCAGACGACCTTGCTGCCGACCGACACGTTTGACCACGCTATAGGCTGTGTGACGGTCTATTGCGGCGCGGTGCGACTGATTGATAATATCAAGTATTAATGCGAATACTGATAGACAGATATGTGCCTTTCCTGCAAGGCGTCTTGGACGAGCTGGCTGAGGTTGTAATGCTTGAGCCGGAGCAGTTTACGCCGGCGAGGGTTAAGGATGCCGATGCATTGATTGTTCGTACGCGTACGCGTTGTAGCGCAACTCTGCTTGACGGCAGTCGTGTGCAGTTCATAGCCACTGCCACCATTGGCACCGATCATATAGACCTCGACTATTGTCAGCAACATGGCATAAGAGTGGTCAGTTGTCCCGGGTGTAATGCCAAGGCTGTGTGCGACTACATCGAAGAGGCGTTGATAGAAGTGGTCAAAAGAAGCTTTGACAAGCTCTCCATCGGTGTGGTGGGTTTAGGTAATGTAGGCAAACGCGTCTACCGTATGGCAAGGAGTCATGGGATGCGTGTGGTGATCAACGACCCGCTGCTGAAGTACGATGGAGATGTGACACAGTGCGATATCATCACCTTCCACACGCCACTCACGTATGGCGGCGAGCACCCGACATGGCATATGTGTGATGAGGATTTTCTGAGCCGCTGCAACCCCGATGCGTTGATCATCAATGCCGCACGCGGCGGGGTGGTCGATGAGCAGGCGCTGCTCAGGAGCGGGCATCCGTTTATCATCGATACTTGGGAAGGCGAGCCGAAGATCAACCGCGATGTGCTGGAGAATGCGCTGCTGGCTTCTTACCACATAGCAGGGTACTCCGTGGCAGGCAAACGCAACGCTTCGCGTACGTGTCTGGAGGCGCTATGCGAACACTTCAAGTTCCATCAACTCCCACTGAACAAGAAAGAGATAACCGAGCATGGCGACAGCGAACCCGGGTGGCTCAAACGAATAACTGCCCAGCTGAAAGCCAATCCCGGGGATTTCGAGCAACTGCGAAAAGAATATAAATTACGATAAAATATGGCAAATTTTCAAAAACTAACCCCGCGGAGTGAAGACTACTCCAAGTGGTACAACGAACTGGTAATCAAGGCAGACCTCGCCGAGCAGTCGGCTGTTCGCGGATGTATGGTCATTAAGCCTTATGGCTACGCTATCTGGGAAACCATTCAGGCAGAACTTGACCGCCGATTCAAGGAGAAAGGCGTCAAGAACGCTTACTTCCCATTGCTCATACCGAAATCGTTCCTCAGCCGTGAGGCGGAGCACGTGGAAGGTTTTGCGAAGGAGTGTGCTGTGGTTACCCACCATCGCTTGAAGAACGATCCGAATGGCAAAGGAGTTATTGTCGATCCCGATGCACGGCTGGAGGAAGAACTGATCATACGTCCGACATCGGAGACGATCATCTGGTCAACGTACAAGAATTGGATCTCGTCCTACCGCGACCTGCCTATACTGTGCAACCAGTGGTGTAACGTGATGCGTTGGGAAATGCGTACGCGTCTGTTCCTTCGCACGGCGGAGTTCCTCTGGCAGGAAGGTCATACGGCACATGCCACCAAGGAGGAAGCCGAGGACTACGCATGCCAGATGTTGGACGTATATGCCGACTTCGCGGAGAACGTGATGGCTATACCGGTTATCAAAGGTGTCAAGTCGCCGAACGAGCGTTTTGCCGGTGCGCTGAACACCTACTGCATCGAAGCGATGATGCAGGACGGAAAAGCTTTGCAGGCCGGCACATCGCACTTCCTCGGACAGAACTTCGCCAAGTCGTTTGACGTGCAGTATCTGAGCAAAGAGAACAAGTACGAGTATGTCTGGGCGACGTCGTGGGGCGTTTCGACCCGTCTGATGGGTGCCCTCATCATGACGCATAGCGATGACAACGGACTCGTGCTGCCGCCGCACTTGGCACCGATACAGGTGGTGATCGTGCCGATATTCAAGAAACAGGAGGATCTGGACAAACTGATGACCGTTGTGGCTCCGCTGTTCGATAAGCTGAAAGCACGCGGCATACGTGTCAAACTCGATACGGACGAGAAATCGACTCCTGGTTTCAAGTTCGCTGACTACGAGTTGAAGGGTGTACCTGTACGCCTCGCTATGGGTGGCCGTGACCTTGAGAACGGCACGATTGAGGTTGCACGTCGTGATACCCTCACCAAGGAGACCTTGCCTCTGGCAGGCATCGAAGACTATATCGCCAACCTGCTGGAAGAGGTGCAGCGCAACTGCTATCGGAAAGCCCTTGACTACCGCATTGCCAACACCCGTGAGGTGAACAGCTACGATGAGTTTAAGGAGGAGATCAAGAAAGGCGGATTCCTGCTCTGCCACTGGGACGGTACGCCCGAGACCGAGGAGCAGATCAAGAACGATACGAAGGCAACCATCCGTTGCATTCCGTTGGAAGCTCTGCCGGGCTACAAACAGGAGGAAGGAAAGTGTATGGTCACCGGCAAACCCTCCGCAGGTCGAGTTGTGTTCGCTATTGCATACTAATATGAAACTCGTTTTTGCATCAAATAACGCGCATAAGTTGCAGGAGGTACGTGCGATCCTGCCGGAGCACGAGATACTCAGTCTGGAGAATATAGCCTGCCATGCGGATATCCCCGAGACTGCGGAGACGTTGGAGGGAAACTCGCTGCTGAAGGCGCAATATGTGTGGGAGCACTATCACCTCGACTGCTTTGCTGACGATACAGGTTTGGAGATAGATGCTTTAGGCAACCAACCCGGCGTGCGTACGGCGCGTTGGGCTGGAGAACCTGCTAATCCCGCCAACAACCGTAAGAAGGCGCTCGCTGAACTCGCAGGGCAGACGAACCGTAAGGCTCGATTCCGTACGGTGGTAACCCTGATCCGTAACGGCAAAGTAGAGCAGGTAGAGGGCATCGTTCGCGGAACGATAGCTACTGCCGAATATGGCAACGGCGGTTTTGGTTATGACCCGCTGTTCATTCCTGAAGGTTACGACAAAACTTTCGCCGAACTTCCCGCTGAACTCAAGAACACTATCTCTCATCGTGCACGCGCACTGCAAGCACTCAAACAAATACTCTGACATGAAACGTATCACGCACATACTCGTTTTCCTTACCCTCGTACTTCCGATGCACGCAGGGGGGAGTACACACTTTGCCTATAACAGTGTTGACCGCGTAGCAGCAGGGGAAGGGATAGTGTATGGCGTTTCGTCGGGAGCGTTGTTCTCAGTGGAAACGCAATCAGAGAAGATACGAACCTACAGCGCGCAGGATGGTTTGCACGGCTCGGATATAGCTTGTGTGCAATGGCTCAAGCCTACATCGGAGTTGATGATTGTATATGCAGACGGTAAGATGGACATATTGAGTGATGGAAAATTCTATTATGTGCCCGACCTGTACAGCAAGTACACCACACAGAGCAAGCGTTGTCACTCCGTCACGGTTCGTGACAGTATAGCCTATCTGGCTATGGATTATGGGGTGCAGACCTTCAATATCCGCAGGCGCACATTAGATGATACGTATTTCATCGGCTCGGAAGGCAAGGAAGTGCCGGTGTACAGCATCGCTCTCACTGCACAGGCTATATATGCAGCCGGTGAATCCGTACTGTATGCTGCCTCGTTGGACGATAATATGGTTGGTTATTCCTACTGGTCAACTGTCGCATTGCCGGAGAAAGGTCAGATACAAGGAATAGCCCAGGTCAAGGGAGTGTTGTACCTCTTGATAAATCAGCACTGTTATCGCCGCGCAGGTAATCAATGGCAGGTGTATAGTGGGCAGCAATATAATGTGCTGAACGTCGTGGATGATAATATCTATCCTGCGGAATATCCGTCAGCATCGTGCAGCGGGATTTGGCAGGCAGCTGGTGAGGAAGGATTGATTCGTACGATGAACACGGGTGAGCGGGTAACTTATCGTCTTGACGGGGCTCCTGTCAACGCAGGAGGCAATACAGCCGAAAACTCCGAACTCATCGACTACGGCTCGATGCTGCAGTGGACTGTACACAACTCGTACACGAATATTGAAGATTTTCAATTGTCTTCAAAGCGCGTCTATGCATTATCTTCCGGCTCGCTGTGTGCGATTGACAGAAGTGATGACGCAATTGTATATTACTCCAAGCTCAATGGTTTGAGTGGATCTTTCGTCCATCGAATAGATTATGATATGTTTACACATATGCTCATCATTAGTTATGATGACGGAATGATTGACTTGATGGATGATAATGAGAATGTCACTGCAGTTGCAGACTTATATACCAAAACAATCAATGTTTCCAAACAGGTTCAAGATGTCGCTTTCCGCGATGGAAGGGCATACATGGCTATGCCGTTCGGTATCCTTGTGATGAACATCCGCAAACATGAGATAAGTGATACCTATTATATTGGCGATAAAGGATCAGAGGTGTTCGTCAATGCAATTGCCCTTGCTGGAGACAGTATCTATGCCGCAGTTGGAAACAAACTCTATTCTGCCGGTTTGAATGCCGCAATCGAGGATTACGCCAAGTGGCACTCACAGACTTTCAGCGGAAAGATTACACATCTGCAAGATCATGAAGGTAATCTGTACATGTTGGTAGATAGCGCTCTGTATCGTGATCGTGAGTCATTGAATATAAAGGAACGCTTTGTGGGATTCAAAGCTTATCAGGGCAATTTGTTCGCAAGTACCGATGACAAGCGTATCTTCCAGGTAACTTCTGCTGCGGTGGACGAAGTGACCAAATTATCTTCCTACTCGCCTTCATGTGCTGTGAAGGAAAATAATGACTGGTGGATGTGTACCCTTGAAGGTTTTGTGCATCTGTCTGGAAGTGGGGCGCTGTGGAGATACTTCCCGGACGGACCCTCATCCAATATGCCTTACGCACTTACCACTTCCGGTTCGAACTTGTGGATGGTGGAGGGTGGCAGATGGTCGGAGCAATACTGGCGCCCGGGACGATACATGTTCTACGATGGTACCAGTTGGACTAACGTAACCCACTCGGCTATTTGCGAGCGCATAGGGGATATGAGCCTCTCGTTATACGATTTTGGTCATGTGGCTGTTGATCCTGCTAACCCCGCCCATTTCTTCATCTCTTGCTTTGGTACGGGGCTTATAGAATTCCTCGCAGACGGTACGGCAAAACATTACCGGCAGACCAACAGCCCTCTCGTCTCGCTGGTGGAAGGCAGTGACTATTACTGCCGTGTGGATGCGCTCACGTTTGATCCGGAGGGTAACCTTTGGCTCACGAATACAGGACCGGAGGCAACGAACATTCACGTCATCGATCCTTCGCACAAGTGGCACTCGTTCAACCTCAAACAGAGCGGACGGCGTATAGAGCTTAATACGGTCAGCAAGTTCCTGGTTGACAACCGTAATGCGAGTTATAAGTGGATTGCAAGCGCGCGCGCGAACGCGGGACTCATCCTGCACTACGATCATGACACGCCGTACATCGGTTCGGATGATAAGGCGATAATGCGTTCGTCATTCGTTGACCAGGATGGCAAGGGAGTGTCGATCAAAAGGCTGAATACCATTGCGCAGGATTATAACGGCGACCTGTGGCTCGGTACGGATGAGGGCATAGTGGTTATCAAGGCAGAGACGGATATGTTTACATCGGATCTATGCCACAGGCTGAAGATGTCCCGTCATGATGGCACGGGGCTGGCTGACTACCTGCTCGGTACAGAGCAGATCAATGCTATCGTCTTTGCCGGCGCAAACCGTATATGGATTGGTACAGAGACATCGGGCGTATATCTGGTGCGTATGGTGACTAATGATGGAATATACGAGCCTGATATTCTCGCACATTTCACGTCACAGAACTCTCCGATGCCCTCCGATGGTGTACAGTCGATAGCCATTGACGACCGAGGCGAGGTATATATAGGCACATTCAAAGGGCTTGTCTCGTACCGCGGGGATGCGATGGAGGCGAAGGAGTCGTATGCAGATGCGTATGTCTATCCTAATCCTGTACGCCCGAACTTTGAGGGAACGATCACTATCGCCGGGTTGATGGATAACACCACGGTCTATATAGCCGATGCGGCGGGCAATGTGGTCTGCCGTACGCACAGCAATGGCGGTATAGCTGTCTGGGACGGTAAGACGCAGGCCGGTAAGAAAGCACATTCCGGCGTCTATACGGTGTATTGCAATACAGCGGACGGCAAGAATCATACAACGCTCAAGCTCATGCTGATGCATTAATATGACACAATAAACTCCCGCACAGATCAGTGCGGGAGTTTATTTTTTGGCCATTAGCCATTAGCTTTTAGCTCTTAGCTTTTTACAGTTCTTTGAGCGTTGCCAGCAGGAAGTGATAGAACTTCTGTACCGTGGCGACATTCACGCGCTCGTCGGGGCTGTGCGGATGTTCGATCGTCGGACCGAACGAGATCATATCCATTCCCGGGTAGTTGCGGCCGATGATACCGCACTCCAGTCCGGCGTGGATGATCACGATGCGCGGCTCTTGGTTGAACTCACGCTCATAGATGGCCTTCATCGTATGCATGATCGGGCTGTTGACATTCGGTTTCCAGCCCGGGTAGTCACCCGAGAACACCACCTCTGCTCCAGCGATGGAGAATGCCGAGTGAATGATCTCGCGCAGCTCGCGCTTGCGGCTCTCGACAGCCGAACGGGTCAGACATTGTACTTTGATCACGTCCTCTTCGCCCTCGTGGCTGAACTCGATCATCGCGAGGTTATTCGACGTCTCAACGATGTCCGGCATCTCAGCCATCATGCGATATACGCCGTGCGGGCAGGTTGTGATAGCGTGGATCAGGAAGTCCTGAACGTCCTCTGGCATCTCGGCCTTCGGGCATTCGATCTGCTCAGCGCTGAGGCTGATAGAGTCTTCTACGCCTTCGTATTCGGTGACGAACAGTGTCTCGAAATCATCTACCAGAGCCATCACGTCATCGTAAGCATCAGCAGGGATAGTGATTACGGCTTCCGCTTCACGCGGGATAGCGTTTCTCAGTGATCCGCCCTCTACCCGTGCCAGACGTGCCTCGTAGTTGCTCACAGCCTCCTTGAGGAATCGGAACAGCAGCTTGTTGGCATTCGCGCGCTGCAGATGGATGTCACAGCCGGAGTGCCCGCCTTTGCAGCCCGAGATGCGTACGCGCAGGGCAATATCGCCCTCTTCCGTCTCAACGGGGATGTAGCGGAACGTAGCCGTGGTATCGACGCCTCCAGCGCAACCCATATAGAGTTCGCCTTCGGTCTCGGAGTCGAGGTTTAGCAGCGTCTTGCCTTGCAGCCAGCCGCCTTCCAATGCAAACGCGCCGTACATGCCGGTCTCCTCGTCCACGGTGAAGAATGCCTCCAATGGCGGGTGTACGACGCTCTTGTCAGCCAGGATCGCCATCGCTGTAGCTACGCCGATACCGTTGTCTGCACCGAGCGTAGTGCCGTTGGCGGTTACCCACTCGCCGTTATCTTCCACGTACGCCTCGATAGGGTCGTTCTCAAAGTCGAACACCTTGTCGCTGTTCTTCTGCGGAACCATATCCATGTGTCCTTGCAGAATCACACCCGGATGATTCTCGTAGCCCGGGGAGGCGGGTTTGCGGATGAGCACGTTGCCGATAGCGTCGGTCAGCGTCTCCAAGCCGAGGCTCTTGCCGTACGCAACGAGAAATTGCGAGATTTGTTCTTTCTTGCCCGAGGGGCGGGGAATCTGTGTCAGTTTGGCGAAGTTCTGCCAAATGCCGTTGGGTTGTAGATTAGTCATAGTATCTTCACTATTCATTATAACTATTCACTGATTAGGGAGCCACGCGGTTGATGTCACGCGGGAACATCGAGCACTCCTTGACGTTGTTGATGCCCAGGAAGCACGCCGTGATACGCTCCAGACCGATAGCGAATCCTCCGTGAGGAGGCATGCCGTTCTTGAACGTGTCGAGGTAGAAACGGAAGTTATCCGGGTTCATACCCCGTTTGATCATCTTGTCGCGATAGTCTTGCTCCTTATGAATACGCTGACCGCCGGAGGTGATCTCCAGTCCGCGCATCAGCAGGTCGAAGCTCAGCGTCAGCGTCGGGTCTTCGGGATCGTCCATCGCGTAGAACGCACGGTGCTCACTGGGGAAGTGGGTCACGAACACGAAGTCCGAGCCGTAGGTATCGAGCGCATATTTGCAGATAGCGCGCTCCTCTTCCGGCGCGAGATCGTCCTCGCCGCGGTGGTCAGCTTCGCACAGGTGGTTCTCAAACAGGATCTCGTGCACCTCGCTCAGTTTCCATGCGGGCACCTCGTGTGGCAGCACGGGCAGCGTTGCGCCGAGCAGATTCAGCTCATGTGCGCACTTCTCGCTCACGGTCTTGATGATGTGTTGCAGCAGTCGAGCCTCGAGTTGCATCACGTCCTCCTGCCCTTTGATGAAGCCCATCTCGACATCGAGGGAGATGTACTCGTTGAGGTGACGGCTGGTGTTATGTTTTTCAGCGCGATACGCCGGAGCAATCTCGAACACGCGCTCATATACGCCCACACCGATCTGCTTGTAGAACTGCGGCGATTGAGCCAGATAAACCTGCTTGCCGAAGTAATCCATCTTGAATACGTTAGCGCCGCCCTCTGCACCCTCGGAAACGATCTTCGGAGTGTAGATCTGCGTGAAGCCGTTCTCGCTCAGGAAGTCGGCAAACGCCTTGGCGATCGTCGATTGCACCTTCAGGATGCCCATGTCGCGCGGGTTGCGCAGGGTCACCTGACGGTTGTCGAACTTATAGCGGAGCAGGGTCTCCTCGTCGCCGAACTTCAGTGCGTTCATATCCACCACCTCAGCCGTTGTCGGGCGCGAGAGAACGCGTACCCCCTGTACGGCAAGTTCGATGGTGTTGTAATATACTGCGGGATCTTTGATCTTCGCGTCGCCTACCTTGCCGGTGAGGGTGATAGCCATCTCACGGCATAGATCGCTCATGGCGATCGGGTTGCCCTGCTCGTCGAAGAACTTCGACTCGCTGTTGTCCACTACGGTCTGGAGCAGACCGCATGCCTTGCGAAGGATGATAAATCCGCCCCACTTCGTCACACGGACGTTGTGGATCATACCACTGACAGTAACAACCTCGCCGGCATTTGCACCGGCGAGATTGTCTGTCGTGTTAATATCATGAAGTGATATCATAGTGTGTGAATTAAAGCTTTGGTCCAGCTGCTACAAGCGCCTTACCGGCGGCATTTCCCTCGTACTTAACGAAGTTCTTGATGAAGCGGCCTGCGAGGTCTTTAGCCTTCTCTTCCCACTGAGCAGCGTCAGCGTAGGTGTCACGCGGATCAAGGATCTTAGGATCTACGCCCGGCAACTCGGTCGGAACCTCGAAGTCGAAGAACGGGATCTTCTTCGTCGGAGCGCTCTTGATAGCACCGCCGAGGATAGCGTCGATGATACCACGGGTGTCGCGGATTGAGATACGTTTGCCTGTTCCGTTCCAGCCGGTGTTAACGAGATATGCTTTCGCACCGCTCTTCTCCATACGTTTTACAAGCTCCTCAGCGTATTTGGTCGGATGGAGCTCCAAGAATGCCTGACCGAAGCAAGCCGAGAAGGTCGGTGTCGGCTCAGTGATACCGCGCTCTGTACCGGCGAGCTTGGCGGTAAAGCCGCTCAGGAAGTAATACTTTGTCTGCTCCGGAGTCAGGATGCTTACAGGAGGCAGGACGCCGAAAGCGTCAGCGCTCAGGAAGATCACGTTCTCTGCAGCAGGGCCTGCACTTACAGGGCGAACGATCTTCTCGATGTGGTTGATAGGATAACTTACGCGGGTGTTCTCGGTAACCGACTTGTCAGCAAAGTCGATTTTGCCGTTAGCGTCAACGGTTACGTTCTCGAGCAGTGCGTCACGACGGATAGCGTTGTAGATGTCAGGCTCGCTCTCCTTGTCGAGGTTGATAACCTTGGCATAGCAGCCGCCCTCGAAGTTGAATACGCCGTTGTCGTCCCAGCCGTGCTCGTCGTCACCGATGAGCAGACGCTTCGGGTCCGTGGACAGAGTGGTCTTACCTGTACCCGACAGACCGAAGAAGATAGCGGTGTTCTTGCCCTGCATGTCGGTGTTAGCCGAGCAGTGCATCGAAGCGATGCCCTTCAGAGGCAGGTAGTAGTTCATCATCGAGAACATACCTTTCTTCATCTCACCGCCGTACCATGTGTTCAGGATCACCTGCTCGCGGCTCGTGGTGTTGAAGGCTACGCAGGTCTCGCTGTTCAGACCGAGCTCCTTGAAGTTCTCAACCTTCGCAAGCGAAGCGTTGTAGATGACGAAGTCGGGCTTGAAGTTTGCCAACTCCTCTTCGCTGGGCTGGATGAACATGTTCTTAACAAAGTGAGCCTGCCAAGCTACCTCAACGATGAAGCGAACAGCCATGCGGGTGTCTTTGTTTGCACCGCAGAATGCGTCCATGATATACAGCTCCTTGCCGCTGAGCTCCTTGATGGCCATTTCTTTTACCTTTGCCCAAACCTCCTCGCTCATCGGGTGGTTGTCGTTCTTGTACTCGTCAGATGTCCACCATACGGTGTTCTTCGAGTTCTCGTCCATAACGATGTATTTGTCCTTAGGCGAGCGGCCGGTATAGATACCGGTCATTACGTTTACCGCGTTGAGTTCGGTGTTCTGACCTTTCTCGTAACCGGTCAGAGCGGGGTTCGTCTCCTCCTTGAACAGGTACTCGTACGAAGGGTTGTGTGCCTTAACGGTAGCACCTACGATGCCATACTGGCTAAGATCTAATTCTTTCATGATGGATATGTTTTAATTGTTATTATTTTGTCTTGTTTTGCGCCTCGCGCATTATACACCGCTACAAAGTTACTACAAATATTTCAAATATGCAAGTTTTATAGCAATATTTTTTCAAAAAAATGTAATTTTTTTCGGTATAGGTGCAATCGGAGCATATTTTGATCTGGAAATTGCACAAAAAACAATCAGGCGCCTCACGCGAGACGCCTGACTGAACACTATTGCAAAAACTACATCTTATTGAAGAAGTAATTTTTTACCATTCTGGATAACGATGCCCTTATAGCTTGGATCAACCTGTACACCCATGATGTTGTACATCGGAGTCTGGATGTCAAATCCGTGCTCTACAAGCACCTTTTCCACGCTCGTCCACGGGCCGAAATCGGGATCTTCGTCATACATGCCTTCGTACGAAGTGTTGCCTGCCTCATATAGGTCATAGTTACCCGAATAGCAGAGCTGCTGCATGAAGCGAGCGATATATGTCTTGCCGTCCTTACCTACGAGACGGAATGAACCGGTGTAGTAAGCAAGCGTATAGCCGCTCTCGTATTTCTCCTCGTCATAACCGTCGAATTGGAGACGTACCTCGGCATCTTCAGCAAAGATATAGTCACTCGGACCGGCATCTACGTTCGGGATAAGGAGACAACTCTGGAGGTCTATGTTAGCACGCGTGGTATTGTAAACACCGGAGATAGCGCGCTCTCTGTCCGTATAGATGAGGAACCAAGCAACCGGATAACCTGCATATCCCTCATCGTTGCTACGGAAGATGAGAACCCATCCTGTCTTTCCTTCCGGAAGTTCACTGGCATACTTACTATTTTGATCGATGATGAAGGCGTTGAAATCGTACACTTCAAGTTCGATAGCATCCTCCGGAATATCAGCGCCTTTGGTAACGAAGTCATTACCTGCAACCACATTGGAGGCCTCGAAATATTTATCATTTTCACCGATGTTGAATGCCTGTACGGTCCACGACCAGGTACCGTCTGCCGGTGTGGTAGTGAGTTTCGAAGTGCTGTGTACAGTAAGCTGAGTATAGAACTCACCGTTGAGGTAGAGCATGATGACGTATGCGTCAGCTTGCGATTCTACGTCCCAGCTGAAGGTGACATTATCGCCGCCTTCTACGGTAGCTGTCGGGTTCTTCGGCTCAAATGGGTTAACACCTACGGTGAAGGATGTCGATACTTCGTCACCCATCGGGTTCTTGTTCCTGTCTATTACTTGGACGATAGCCGCATAGGATTTGCCTTCCACCACATTGACTGTCAGCGGGCTTTCCGGACGCTCATTATTGGTTTCGAAGTTGTCATATGCAACAATATCTCCTGACCATACGCGTACATAGAGGCGCTCGCCCGGATCGAACTCAGGAGCATCCCAAGTAAGGGTTGCGGTAGCCTTGTCTTCGGCTACAACAGCTTTCAGATTCGACACCTCTTTGGATGCCAGTGTGAACGGAATAGTTGCCAGCAAATCGCCTTTTGAATAGCCTGATTCGCCTTGTAGCAACTCATATACCCGTACTTGGTACGTACCCGGATTCAGACCCAGGAGCGGTGACGTTGCGGTACCGATGTTCTTGACGCTGCTTGCCCAAGCATCGCCACGTTGCTGACCTGACTCGTCTGCATTGAGAATCCATTTGGTTGAGCAGTAATGTATGCTTTCTGATGAAACAGATACATCGTCCTGATATGCAAACATGGTGCACTCTTCGGATGAAGCGGCGATACCTGCAATGAGTGTACCCTCGCCGGTTGCTAAGCCGATTGCAAAAGCTGAAGCGCTGCTCGAATACCATGTGAACGAAGCCTCGCAATAGCCCAATGCGTAGATATTGGCATCGGGGATATCTTCATCGGCAGGATCGACATCACCGGACTTACCGATACCGGCAAGTATAAAGTTATCCAATGACGCACGGCCAAAGTCGCTGGTACCTCCGGCATAGCGGAAGGCGATGCTCTGTACTGCTGCGGGCAGGACATTCAATTCAAATACCACGTGTGTGCTGGTAGTAGTCTGCTCAAACTTCTTTAAGGAGACGAAAGTAGAAGCGTCTGCGGGGTTGGTCATATAGCCGATTTCCAACGAACCGTAACTCTCGCTGACCACGTTAGTCCAGTAGTCGAACGCCAGCTCGCAGGTGTCAAGTTGAGCTTTGAAGAGAGGAAGCGCAAATGTCTGAGCGGTATTGACGCCACCTCCACGTGCCTGGAGATATTGCTCACCGGTAGGTATCTCCTCACCGCTACCGTCATCTTCTTTCACTGCTACGATAGTTACTTGAGGAACAGCGGAGGAAATGATCCAGCATTCAGGGGCTACATCACCGGCTGTCGCGCTACCGGATGCATCGCGAGTGAAGCTCTCTATCCAAGGCGTGTTCAGACGACCGCAAGCAGTCTTGAAGATAGCTTTTACACTCTCGCTCACTTCTGTTTCGGAGCAATAGGAGCGTACGTAGAGATAATATTTCTGCTCGTCATACAGACCTGACAGCGATACTGATTTCTGGTCGGTAAGTGTGGCTTTTGTCCAGTCGGGCAGGTCGCCTTCGAATTCGAGGCAGTACTGATACTGCGAAGCTTCGCCTTGCCAGGAAACAGTAGCCGTTGACTCCGTTACGGATTCCACCTTAATTGAAGTAGGCGCTTTGCAGTCTTGGCTGACAGGATCATCACCGCCATCTGCTATGACCAGAGTGACTTTCGGCTGTTTTTGCTCACGGGATGAGCCGCTATAGGCGTACTTAATCAGATAATCCGAATTCGCGGAATAGAAAGAAGACGCAGAATAGTTGCCGGCCGTCGTTATTTCTACCTGAATAAGCAGGTTACCTCCCTCGTAGGCGTACGGGGTGGTGAAATTGACAGCCAGTTCTCCCTCCGCTACAGACAGAGCACCGTTATACACCGTGGTAAACGATCCTGTCGAACTGGTAGCCCACTCTCCTGAACTATTCTTGAAGTAGGAGTAACCCGTTGGGGCGAGAGATACTTTGAACTGAGCATTGCCCCAAGATTGAGATTGTTTGTCGGAGTAGAATGTCAGCGCCTTGATCTCACTGCCTACAGTGAGGGATTTGAGTTGATCGGCCAGGTAGATGGCTTGCACCTTTTGTCCCTTATTGTCGGCGTTTTCGCCATAAACAGGGAAATGGCTTTGTTTGACACTTCCGCCGTTGTTAATTGTGATAGCCTTATCGGCATACACGTTCGTGCAGAGCAATGCTGCTACGAATAGATAAAAGAATTTTTTCATATCATTTGTTGCTTATTTAATGTTAACACCCTGCGCGTTATATTGTTCGCCATTACGCTCGATGATCAGTTGACCGTTCACGATGCGCTTCGTAGCGGTAGCCTTTGTAGCAACGTTGCTGATAGCTGTGGGTTCTTCTTTTTTGAGAGTGGTGAATACAGCCGAGCTTGTCCAGTCGCTCTCGTTCTCCTCGTTGCAGATAGCCTTAACCTGTACCTCATACTCGGTCTCAGCTTCCAGACCGGTGATGGTGTAGGTTGCTTCAGCCAGGTTCTCAACGAGTGCCCAGCTCTCTGCATCAGCAGCAGTAGCTTTGTAGCGGAGATCCCACTTGGTCTCATCCGAGCCTGCCTGCCATGTGACGATACCGCCGTCAACCGTTGCTTCTACGCTGAGCTGTTGCGGAACGAGGCACGGCTTCCATTCGGTGGTGAACGCCTCGGATTCTACCCACTCGCTCTCCAGCTCATTGTCGCAGAACGCTTTAACGCGTACCTGGTACATCGTGTGCTCGCTCAGGTTCGTCAGATCGAACGACGGAGCGGTGATCTCGGCATTGATTGCCGTCCACTCGCCCTCGCCTTCCTTGAGCTCCAATGCGAACTTAGCAGCCTCCGATACCCATGTCACCTTGGCGCTATTGTCCGTTATTTCGCTCACAGCCAGTTCGGTCGGATCATCGCAAGTAGGAAGTTCTGACACTTTGAAGTTGTCGATGTAAAGGTAGTATTGGTTATTTGATGTGCACTGAATAGCTATGAACTTCACGCCGGCGGGAAGAGTGTCTTTATATGTTTCAACCGTTGTCTTGTCCACGATCTTTTCATTGCCCCATGTGAATGCCGAAGTCTCATCGTTGGTAGTGGTAGAATAGCCAAGCTTGAAGCTTTCTGGATAGTTAGAATTGTGAGCTTTGTACTCAAACTCAACGATCACCTTATGGGCAGAAACCTGCAATTCCGGGGTGATGAGATATTGATAAGGAGGAACGGGCTGCCAACCAAACAAGAACCATCCGGTCTCAACTTCTGTGTAGTATGATTCTGTTATAACTTTCCAGCAGTCGATATCCGAGCTGAAGTCCTCTTCAAACGGCAATGCTGCAGCACCGCACGCAGTTGCAAAATACTCAGTAACAGCCTCACTCTGGTCGTCATCTGCGCAGAACGAGCGCACCCAAACTTGATAAAGAGTCTGAGGCGTTAGACCGGTGAGTGTAACTTCCGTCTCGGTAGTGGTCGGGGCGTCAGTCCAGTCAGCCTCCTGTCCGTAGATGGCGTATGTGTATTGGTAGGTTGTCTCGCCCTTACCCGAAGCGTGCCAGGTTACCTTGGCGGTTGTGCTGGTGGTCTCTGCCTCTACTATACCCAGTGTGGTCGGAGCATGGCAGGACAGGTCGGTCTTAAACGATACCTTGGCAGCTTTGCCTTGCTCGCCTTCGCCTTCGCCGCAGTATGCGCGGACATAGAAATCGTACTCGGTGTTAGCCTTGAGGGTATCCAGCGTAACGGTCAGCAACTTCTGTGCAGCTGCCGTCCAGCTCGGTGCTACGCCTTTGCGTACGCACTCAAACTGATAGTCTTCCACCTCGCCGGCTTTCTCCCATGTCAGCTTGGCGCTGGTAGCGGTGATCTCCGATGCAACGGGAGCACCCACCTTTGCGCATGCGTCAGCAGCACCTTCTTCGTAGGTGAAGAGGGTTTTGGGGATAGCATATCTACGAGTTCCAGAAGTGATGGAAGCATAGGACGAACTATTAGTTTTGTATAAGCACATATAGTTATCATAACCACCCTTGGCATAGAATACAGATTTCTTGTAAGCACCTTTCCCTATAAGCCTCAGCTCGAACAAGAGGTTGTTGTCGCCACTGTAATTAAATCCTTGCGAGAAGGAAACTTCCATTAGGTCACCGGTACCGGACAAATCTGTCCCAGAATATACTGTCGTAAATTCAGCGCTTATGTACGTGTTATCAGCATCGAAATTATTTTGACTTGTCTCAGCCAATGCCACTTCGATAGTAGCGCCCCAAGCAGCAGCAGCCTTTGTCTTAAGATAGAAAGTCATCTTAGTGATTGACTTGCCCGCCATAGCCTGAAGATCTGCCTTCGGATAGATAACTTGAACTCGCTGATACTGGTCAGCATAATTGCCTTCCAATGGAACGTACTCGCCATACGTGTTCGTGCCGTCATACAACGGGCCTAACTCATCTGCCTGCATATTGCCAAAGCAAAGCGCTGCAAGCAAGAGGATTGAATAAATCTTTTTCACTTCTGTAAGATTTTAAATATGTTAATACTAATTTTTAGTTCTGTCCCTCAAACGGCGGTATCAAACTCACATTTTGACACTCGCGCGCAAAAAAGCCAACAAAATTATGAAAAATAAGTTGAATATGCAACTTTTTGTCACAAAAAATGCTCAAAAACATACATTTTGTCACAAATGTGTGGCAAAATGTGTTCTTGGA
>Ga0310786_10003648_pt1 | contig 22187 bp, 13 predicted proteins | sample AusTroGonzalo_MG_FD_203881 | JGI IMG/M metagenome (GOLD analysis project Ga0310786, IMG submission 203881) | Bovine rumen microbial communities from tropical cattle in Woodstock, Queensland, Australia - Gonzalo_03 (v2) (version 2) | ecosystem: Host-associated > Mammals > Digestive system >...
CAGTACGTCAAGTCCATCACCTCCACCGGCACGCAGTACATCAACACCGGCATTGTCCCTGGCACCACGACCGCCGTGGAGATGTCCTTCAATACTACTAATTGTGCGGACAACACCGCGTTTTTCGGCTCGGGCTCATACAAGCTCAGCAATAACTACGCGTTCTCCGTCTATGACAGATTCTATTGTTTCTACGGCGCAGCCACGTCGATGGGTATACAGCATGAGCTGGGAATCGACGGCTTCGTCTCCATCAGTACCAACGCCGCGAACAACTGCTACTTCAACCTCAGTGGAAACACCGTTACGAAGACCGTGTCGCTCTCATACACCGGCACTACCCCGCTCGGCCTCTTCTCGACCGGTGCAGGCGAATCTAAATCGAAGCTCACGCTATATTCCTTCAAGATCTGGCAGGGTGGCGCGTTGGTCCGCGACTTCGTCCCCGTCCGCCGCGGCAGGATCGCCTGCCTCCTCGACCGCGTTACCACCAATCTCTTCGACAACGCAAATTCCAGCTATAGCTATTTCTTGTACGGTCCGGACCAGACCGACATCACCGTCGCCAGGATCCCCAACCAGTTCTATTCCGGCACCGCGCTCGAACCGGCGGTAGTGGTCTCCAACCTTGCCGGCACCGCGCTCTTGGTGAAGGACGTCGACTACACCATCGCCTATGCGGACAACGCCGCGACCGGGACGGGCAAGGTGATCGTGACCGGCATCGGCGAGTATTCGAGCGTTGTCACCAACACCTTCGCAATCTACACTGCGCCGGCGGCTCCCGCGATGCCCGTGACCGCGTATATCCAGCACGGGCTGATGAACCACTGGGACGCCCTCGACAACGCCGGCACCGGCACCTTCGACCCGACGGCACGCATTTGGAAGGATCTCAAGGGCAGTCTCGACTTTACGCTTAACGGCAACGCGGAGTGGGGAGACGGGTTCCTCGAGACCCACGGCTATTCCGGCGCGGCGCCAGGCAAGGCCGGCCAGTATCTTACGATAGAGATCAAGTACCGTAACACCATGCCGCGGCGCGGCATGCCGTTCGCGTCCGGCTACTCCAATTTCCGTGTGGTCTGGAACTGCTATGCCAATCAGTTGTGGTTCCACCATCAATCCGGCGAATACCGTTTAACCCTGACCGGCTTGAACACCACCGACACGACCTACGACTTCTCCGTTGTGTACGGCACGGCGAACGGCGGGGCCGATCAGCCGGCGTATTTCTACGACAGCGGCGTTCGAAAGACGAGCGGCATCAGCAACCAGAGGCTGCAGAACGCCAACATGGGATTTATCCCCAGTTTCCCGACCGCCGTCATCGGCAGCGGGTCGGAAACGCAGTGCAACTACGAAGGGCGCATCTACTCGATCCGCCTCTACGACTGCCCGCTTTCGGCGCGGGAAATCGCCTACAATGCCGCGGTGGACAAGGTGCGCTACGAAGGCGTCGCGCCGGCGGTGGCGTTCAACGCGTCCGACATGCGCTGGAACGCGACGAGCGGCAAGGTTGAGGTGTTGATCACGGTCGGACAGACCAAGGGCGGCGGCACGCTTTCCATCAACGGCGGCGGCGTGAGCGAATGGGTGTCGGTCGGCGACGCGGTGGAGATCGTCTATGAGCCGGTGTCGGGCGAAAAGGCGCTGGAGTGGTTCGACCTGCCGGACGACGCGTCGCGCTCGTCCGATCTCTTCACCGTCAACTTCACCGCCGAGGCACCGGTCGCCGCAAAGCTCCAACTGCTAAAGCAAATCGACGTCACCCGCGCACTCAATGCGGATCCCGGCATTGAAGAGGGATCTGGGTCTTTTAATGATGGGGCCAGTAGGTCTTTTTACCCCGTAAGCTGGAATCGGACTGCTGACCGCGCATGGATTGAGGCCCACGGAACATCGAGCGAAGAGCACGGCTGGTATTATCTGCGGCCTTATCAGCTAAACAGCTTCTTCCAGTCCGGCCTTGCCATCCCCGCCGGCACCTACACGTTTACGCTGGAACATGCCGCATATTCGACCGACGGCACGATCTATGAATGGCGGCTCTACGATGCCACCAATGGAATTCATTCAATCTGCTCCGTCACCAATGATATGCGCACCTACGGGACATCGTGGCATACGATCCAGCAGGAGTTCACGATTGCCGAGGGCGGGGTCTACAAGCTCCAGGCCGTAGGCGTCGCCTACGGCACGCACGGCAACTCCTACTCGAGTTTCGACAACGTCTCCATTACCTCCGACACCGACCTGCACATCGAGGTGGAGAAGTGCTACCCCTATTTCGGCGAAGGGCAGGCGCGTCCTCCGGTCGTCGTCCGCGACGACGAGGGCAACATCCTCACCGAAGGCGTGGACTACGAGCTCCTCTACGGCGCGAACGATTCGGTCGGCACCAACATGACCTCCGCCGTCACGCTCCGGCACGGCAACGGCTACGTCGCGGCGAAGGGCAAGGGCTCGCACTACGGCGTCGCTGGCGCGAACTTTCGCCTCGGCACGCCGATCTACGTGAAGCCGGACGGCTCGTCCACGAACGGCGGCACTTCGTGGGCCGACGCCGTTGACTTCGCGACGGCGCTGACGCTCGCGGCGGATATGAAATTCAACAACGAGATCTGGATCGCCGGCTCGAACGTGATCGCTGCCGCGGCGGTGCAGCAGCTCTTCTACGGCAACAAGATCTTCCGCGGCGGATTCAAGGGGACGGAATCGACGATCGAGGAGCGCGAAGAGGGTGCATACTCCACCATCGATTGCGACGGCCAGTTCTCCGCCGTCGTCTTCAAGATCAACTGCAATGCGCATTTCGAGCGGCTTCGCTTCCGCGGCTCGCCGGCAAGGGCGGTCTCCAAGGTGCATTGGGGCGGCGACGTGTTCTTCAACGACTGCATCTTCGAGGACAACTCCAACGCCGTCTACGTCCAAGGCGTAAGCAAGACGGCGCTCTGCCAGGGCTCGGTGTACGTCAAGGACAGCGTCTTCAGGAACAACTCCTCGACCGACGACGCCCACGGCGCGGCGGCGCTCTACTCCTACCAGACGCGGCGCGTCTCGGCCGAAAACACGCTCTTCGCCTCCAATACGCTTGCGACTTCGACGAAGACAAAGACAACCGCGATTTTCGCCTACACCTCCGCTCTCGAGCTGAAGGAGTGCGACTTCGTCGGCAACGTCGGCAGCGGCACGACATACGGCACGGTACGCGCCTCGGGCAGCGACGCCAAGGACGTCATCCAGAACTGCCTCTTCCTCGGCAACCTGGCAGGTGGAGCGAACGCTGCGCAGGTGACGATCGAGCATTCCAACGTCAAGACGCCGTCCGAGGTGGTCAACTGCACCTTCGCCGCGAACACTAACACCACCGCCAACGGCTGCGCGGGCGTGAAGATGACGAAGGGCAAGATGAGCATCCGCAACTCGATCTTCTATGGGAACAGCGGGTCCGACTTCTTGGACACCGTCAACTGCCCTTACGACGTTGACTACACGATGCTCGTGGACGACACCGGCGCGACCTACTCGTTCGTCAACGTGCTGTCAAAACTTGGCGACTTGATGATCTACGGTGACCCGCTCTTCGCGGCGACGGACGACTGCCACCTCCTTTCCGAGGCGGGCTACTTCGACTCCGAGGGCGTCATCCACTACGCCGCGGAGGACGTGCGCTCGCCGGCGATCGACGCTGGCGACCCGGAGAGTGACTTCTCGCGCGAAAGCGAGCCCAATGGCGTCTGCATCAACCTCGGGCGCTACGGCAACACCGAACAGGCGTCGCGCACGCCCGCGGCGGTTCCGGCCGTGGCCGGCGCGCCGACGGTCGAGTGGAACGATCCAGACGGCTACTCGATGCCGACCGTATCGTTCACGATGGGCGGCAGCGGCTCCTACACCGCGCATGGCATAGTCTACGTCTCGACCGACGGTGGCACGACCTGGGAGGAAGCCTCAGGCATGCTCAGTGGGCTTGCTAAGGGCGATACCAAGGTAGTCCGCGTCCCCGGCTACTACATTCCCGGCGACACGATTCAGGTGAAGGTGGCGGTGGAGGGCGCCGGCCAGTCGAGCGAGTCCGAGGTGGCGAGCGTCGTCGTCGCCGGAACGCTGCCGCCGTGGTACGGCAAGAAGGGGCCGGCGAACGTCATCCACGTGCGTCCGGGCGCGCTCGGCAAGAACGACGGCACCAGCTGGACGGACGCGTTCACGTCATGGGCGTATGCGGTCGAAATGGCCTCGGCGCTGAAGAACGAGATCTGGGTCGCGGGCACGAACATGGTGGTGAATCCGTTGGCGACGAAGGCGTTCGACTACGACGTAGTGGTGCGCGGCGGATTCCGCGGCTGGGAGGAGAGCCCGGCGGAGCGTCCAGAAGGGCTCATGAGCGTTATCGACGGCCAGGTCGACTACGACTGCTTCAACTTCTCGAACCCGAAGTCAACCTGGGTCGAGCGGATTGAGTTCCGCCGCGGCAACCGCCGCGGACTCAAGAAGTTCGCGTCGGCCGGCGACGTGACGCTCACCAACTGCGTCTTCTACGGCAACTCGTATGGCGGCAGCAGCCCCTGGGACTGTCAGTCGAATGTGAACCTGAACTACCAGAACGGCGGCGGCGGCGCGGGCCTCTACGGCAGCGGCAGCGCCAAGGCGACGGTCGTCGACTGCCGCTTCGAGGGGAATATCTCCTGTCCCTCCGGCAACTGCGGATGGGGCGGCGGACTTTTCGTCGGCAGCTTCGGCGGCGGCGCGGACATCTTCCGTTGCTCGTTCGTGACCAACCGCATGAGCCAGAACTTCAACAGCTCCGGTGGCGCGATGGCGGCGATGCACATCTACAACACGCGTGCCACGGTCGAGGACTGCACTTTCCGCGGACACCGCGCGGGCGGCACCGCCGACCTGCGCGGCAGTTGCGCCGGCAGCGTGATCCGGCGCTGCGATTTCGTCGGCAACTACGTGGAAAACTCAAGACAGGCAATCTTCACGGTGAACCTCGCCAACGCCACCGATTCGGCGCGGATCGAGAACTGCACCTTCGCCTACAACCTGGACTGTCCGGCGCTCGACTTGACCAAGGGCGCAGTTGCGGTGACGAACTGCATCTTCTACGGCAATCTCGTCCGGTCAAGTTCGACTGACGCGGCCGACCTGCGCGTCGCGGCGGACGCGACGGCAACCGTAGACTACTGCCTCTTCGCCGTTGCCGAATCGGGCGGCAGCAAGATCTGCGTCTCCGAGGTTACGGCAGGGAGCCTGAACATGGGATCGCACTGCATCTACGGCGACCCGCTTTTCGTGACGCTGCCTGAGACGGTACTCGCCGGTGTCAACGTGACGTCGGGTTCGACCTGGCCGCGCGTCATGGCGAATTCGAATAAGCTGCCGTCCTACGCGGACAGAGTCGGCTACAACGTGCATCTCCGCGGCGGCTGCGGCTACTTCGACGAGGCGACCGGCGACCTGGTGAAGACCTACGCGGCGAAGAAGGCCGCGTCCTCTCCGGCAATTGACGCGGGCGACCCGAAGAGCGACTACAAAGGCGAACCGGACACGCAGATGGGTTGGCACGGCCGGCGGGTGAACATGGGCGGCTACGGCAACACGCCGTGGGCGACGCTGACGCCATTCCCCGGCGCGGCGTTTTACCTGCGGTAGCGTGGGAAATCCAGTATAAATACGCGCATCGTGAGGACTCTCACGGAAACGGAAAGGACGACTGATGGCGACTGCTAAGAAGGCGAAGGTGAACATCGAGTTCCTGCTGGTCAGGGCTGAGGTCAAGGGCATCCCCGAGAAAGCGCTCCTGCGGAGCCGCAACATCGGGCAGGTCGACCTGGTCTGGCCGCGGACTGGCGTCGCTAAGAAGTCAGGCGCCAGGGAGTTTGTCTTCAAGAAGGGCGTGTGCGACTTCACCGGCGAGCCGTGGACGAAGCGCGTCGTGTTCCGCGAAGAGGTCGAGGGTCGCTGCGGCCTCGCCGTCTCGATTACCGAGCCGGTGAGCGTCCAGAAGGTGCGGCGGTTCATCCGCCTCACGGCCAAGTACGCGCTCAAGATGGGGGCGGACTTCATGGAGAAGGCGATGGTCGGCTACGCGGACATCGCCTCGTCGCCAATCGACGCTCTGGCGGCGATGATCGGCGAGAAGGACGTCCCGGCGGTGATCGCGCAGGGGGTGCTGGACGTAGTCGACCTGCCGGCCGAGGGCGAGGAGCGGACCGTGAGCGTCCCGCTCGTCCGTCCGCTCACCGGCAAGTCCGTCGGCTCCCTCACGCTTAGCCTAAGGGCGTGAATCTCTGCCTTTTCTTCGAGGGGACGGGACAGGGAGTGGCTGGCAGGGCCACTAACGTGACCCGTCTCTACGACCTTTGCGCCGACGACGCACGGCAGCGTCTCCACCTCGAGCCAGGTCCCGGCACGCGCTTCGGCGCCTACCTCCGGGGCAAGATCGCCGGCTCCGACTGGCGGGCGATCTTCCGCGACGCGCGGCGCTGGTTCGAGGCAAACTACGAGTCGTTGCCGCCGGACGGCGTGGCGACACACGTGTACCTCTTTGGTTTCTCCCGTGGCGCGCTCCTTGCGCGGCATTTCGCCGCCTGGCTCGACAAGCTTGGGGTGGCTGTCGCCTACCTGGGGCTCTGGGACACCGTCGACTCGACGATCGGGCTCGACGTCGCCGAGGAATGCCCGTCCAACGTTGCGAGCGCCCGCCACGCCGTGGCGAGGGACGAGACGCGGCGGTTCTTCGGCTGTGTGCCGCTCAAGGGCGGGAAGGGTAGGGTATCCGAGGCGCTCTTCCCCGGTAGCCACAGTGACGTCGGCGGGCTCTACGACGACAACCACCTGATGGCCGATCTCGCGCTCGCGTGGGTCGCGGCGGGGGCGAAGCGGGCGGGCCTGCGGCTCCGGCGCGGCGCGGACATTACCCAGCGCCTCGATGCCTCCGCGGTGGTTCTCCACGACCCGCACTCGCTTGCCTCGAACCTCTGGGGCGCGTTCGACCGCGTTCGGCGTGTTCTCCCCGGCCTTCGCCTCCACTTTCGCTGTAAGGGACTGTGACGAGAGTCACGAGTCCGAGCCACGAGCTACGGCAGTTGACATACTTGGTGGGATTTGGTAATATTCTCACCGTGATGACTGAAACTAACCTGATTCAGCCAGGAGTGGGCGTATTAGCCTTCTCCTCTAGTCATTCACATACCCAAAATCCAGCTGGAGGATCCAGATGAACATGGTCAAGAAACTCGTGTGTGGTGTTGTGTGTGCCGCGGTCGCGCTAGGCGCGGCGAGCGCGTGGGCGGCGGTGACGCTGCCGGCCGGCTACACCGAAGTCGAGTACATCCAGGGCAATGGCTCGAACGCCCGCATCGTCACCGACTACACGCCCGCGCCGAACACGGACAAGATGGAGGCGGTGGTCGAATGGCCATCGGGTCTGCAAAATGTGCACCATGCCATTTGGTGCGCGCGCGGTAGCGATTCGCAGGTGAATTCCTGGACTCTGTTCGCAACCAAGGACAACACCAAGTTCCGCTATGACTACATGCCCAGCGGGCATGCCGTTTCCCTAATTCCGGACTTCACAATCGCCACGGGGACGAAGTACACGATCACGGCCGAGGACAACAAGGTCACCTACGCCGCCAACTTGGCCAAGCTGCAGACCCAATCGACACCGGCGTACTCCTTCACCGCCGACAGCGTCCTGGCGCTCTTTACCTCGCACTACAACGGAATCAACGCCAATGTGAGCAACTACGGCAAGCACCGGCTCTACTCTTTAAAGGTCTGGCGGAATGGAGAAATCTTTCACTACTTCGTCCCCTGCAAGGACCCTTCGGGCAACGCGACGATGGTGGATATCTGCGACAACCCGGCGACGCTGACCAGGAGCGGCACCTTCACCGCCGGCGAAGAAGGGCACTACTATGACGATTCGCTCTTCAGCAGAATGACCGTTACCCTCAGCACCGGCGCAGTCGAATTGAATCCATCCGCCCAGACGCTGCCGGCGGTGACCGTCACCGATGCCCAAACCGGTGCGCTGCTCTCCGAGGGCACCGACTACACCGTCTCCTACGCCAACACAACCTGGGTAGGAACTGCGTGGGCCATTGCGACCGGCGCCGGCACTTACGCCGGCGAGGTCGCCAAGGCCGCGTTCTTGATTGTCTCCGACAAGGTTCTTCCGCCCGGCTACCAGAAGCTCGAGTCGATAACCTCCACCGGAACGCAGTACATCAAGACCGGCATGCTGCCAGGCACGACCACTACGGTGGAGATGGACTTCAACACCGGACCCTACGCCAACGATACCACCTTCTTCGGTCAGTCATGGGCCGGCAGCAACTATCTCTTCGTCAAGCAGGGCAACCAGTACAGGTTTTTCGGCTCGGGCGGAAAAGTCGGCGACCTTAACAACAACGCCGACTGCCACCTCACCATCAACGACGACAACAAGCTCATCCTCGACTTCGGCAACTATGCGGTCACGTCATCCGTCAGCCGTGCTTCCAGCAGCTCCGCCTTCAACCTCTTTGCCGACTATAACGGCGGCCACAAGGGTTCCTGGACGCTCTACTCGATGCAGATCAAGAAGGACGGAGTCCTGGTGCGAGACTACGTGCCCGCCCGCCGCGAATCGGACGGTGCGGTCGGTCTCTACGACCGCGCGACCGACGTCTTCTACACCAACCAGGGATCGGGCGAATTCGTCGCCGGCAGGCGCGCGGACCTGCTTTTGCAGATCGCGCCAATCGCTCCGGTCGTGCATGTTGCCGGTTCGCCGGCGCGCCCCGAGCCGGTCGTCACCGACCTGTTCACGGGCGCGACGCTCGTCAAGGGCACCGACTACGATGTCTCCTACACCAACAACGCCGCTCCGGGTGTCGCCACGGTGATCGCGATCGGCAAGGCGGGGACTGCATACGAAGGCGTAATCGCGGAAAGGGATTTCACCATCTATCCGATCTACCATGTCACCGCCTACTCGCTGGTGACGGAAGGGGACGGATATTCTTGGTCTTCGCCGATGTCGCTCACCAACGCGCTGACCGTTGCGGCGACGAACGCCTTGTTCAAGAGCGAGATCTGGCTCGCCTCTGGCACCTACACGATCGCGGCGGCGAAGACATTCGCCTTCTCCGCCACCCCGGTCTCAATCCGCGGCGGATTCGCCGGCACTGAGTCGAGCGCGGACGAGCGCGCGGCGGGGACGATCTCGACCCTGGACGGCAACGTGAACCAGGTCTGCCTTGAGTTCAGCAACGTCGCCATTGTGCCGGTGGTGATCGACCGCATCCGCGCCTTCAACGGAAAGCGCGGCATCGTCAAGACCGGCGCCGGCGATGTGACGGTGGTCAATTCCGAGATAATCGGCAACAAGGCGCTGGCCGGCGGTCTGAGCGGTACTGGCGGTTCGTTCACCGGCGCGGCGGGGGCGTCGCTCGTCGTCTCCAACTGCGTCGTGTCCGGCAACGGCAGCGGACCGACGCTGGTCACCAACCTCGGTTATGGGCAGGGCCTGTACGCCAAGACCTTCGGCTCCGTGGTGATCGAGGACACGCTCTTCCTCACCAACGGCATCGCGTGGCTGGGCGCCGACTACTGGAACGAGGGCCGCGACGGCCAGGCTGGCGCCGCTATTTACCTCAGCGACGCTCCGGCCACGATCCGCCGCTGCCGGTTCTCGGCGAACCGGGGGAGCGGCTACAGCAACCGCGGCAGCATTGTGCGCGTAGCCGGGGCGAGCGGAGGGACGCTCTTCGACCACTGCCGCTTCTTCGGCAACGAGGAGGACTACCACAACTTCGCGCCAGGCTCGGCGGCCTCGATGAGTGGCGGCAACTACGGCGGGCAGATCGTCCTCGACCTCGCGAACGCGACCGACGTCGTCACCGTCCAGAACTGCACCATCGCCTACAACTTCTCCGTCAACGTCGTGTCTGGCGTCGGCATCACCGTCAACAAGGGCAAGGTCGTGGTGCGCAACTCGATCATCGCGAACAACGTCTCCAACCCGAAGAGCACGGGCGGGCTTGACATCGCCCTGCTGACGAGTTCCTCCTACGCCGACGTCGCCTACTCGATGCTTGGCGGCAGCGACGATGCTCACGTCACCGCGAACCTCGACGACAATCTCGTGCTCGGCAACGGAATGATCTACGGCGACCCGCTCTTCGTCTCGACGCCGGAGGACTTTGCCGCGCTTGTCGTCGGGATCGGCGGCTCCAAGGTCAACTTCCAGCTCGATAAGTCGAAGCTCGCGGAGGTGCTTGCGCTCAACGTCCACCTGCTTTCGCCGGAGGGATACTTCGACGACGACGGCACCGAGCACGTCTCGTCCGGCGAGCTTTCGCCCGCGATCGACGGCGGCGACCCGGTCGCGGCGGTTGGCGCGGAGCCGCAGCCGAACGGCGGTGTGGTGAACGCCGGCGCCTACGGCGGGACGGCGCAGGCGTCGAAGACTGCCGAGGGCGTGCCGGCGGTGGACGGCGCGGTGACGGTGACCTTCGACGGCGAATACTCGCAGCCGACGGTCCACTTCACCGTCGGCGGCACCGGGGCATTCTATGCGCAGGCGCAGGTCTACGTCTCCACCAACAACGTGGACTGGGTGCTGATGGACACGCTTGCGGGCATTGCAAAGGGCACGACGGTGGATGCGCTGATCATGGCGTACTACGCCCCGGGAAGCGTCTGGGCGAAGGTCATGCTCACTGCCGGAGGCCAGGAGGCGTCGGCGACGAGCGAGGCGACGCCGGTCACCAGGCCGCTGCCGCCGTGGACCGGGAAGGGCGGTCCCGCGAACGTCCTCCACGTGCGCCCGGGCGCGATCGGCGCGGGGACGGGCGACAACTGGTCCGACGCGGTGCCGAGCCTCCGCTCGGCGTTTGCGCTGGTGAGCGCGGCGAAGAACGAGATCTGGATTGCCGGGACCAACGTCCTCAAGGCCGGCTCGGCGACGCTTTCCGCGTCCTCGGCGCTGACCGTGCGCGGCGGCTTCTACGGCTGGGAGAACTCGGCGGCGGAGCGCGCCGACGGCTTCTACACGGTGATTGACGGCGACGACGTGACCGACTGCCTCACCATCGACAACTCCGCGGCGGTTTCGCTCGAGCGCATCCTGTTCATTCGCTCGCTCAACTGCGGCCTCATCAAGACGGGCAACGGCGACATGACGGTTTCCGACTGCCTCTTCTACACCAACGGCCTCGGCAGGTCGTCGAGTTCCACCGGCAAGGGCGCGCGCGTCTCGGGGAAGGCGGGGACGACGCTTGTCACCTTCAGGGACTGCGTCTTCCGCGGCAACCGCTGCCCGACTGGCGTCACCAGCTACGGCACAACCGCCTGGGGCGCCGGCGTGAACGCCGGGAAGCTGAAGGCGCTGCGGCTCGAGAACTGCTACTTCGTCCACAACGGCATCCCCCGCCGCTCGCCTGGCGGCGGCAACAGCGGCGAGCCGGCGTCAGGAAACTCCTACGGCAGCGCGGTCTATTCCACCACCCCGGTCTCTGCGGTCGGCTGCCGGTTCGTGGCGAACTTCGGCAACGTCAGGTACTCGGCGTCGCAGAGCGCCGGGTATGGCGGCGTGGTGAGGCTGCACAATGGCGCGGATGGCTCGGCGTTCACCAACTGCGCCTGGGTGGCCAACGGCGACCAGGTGGTCTGGAACGGGACGACGACCGATGGCAACAACGCGGCCGGGTCGCTGACGGTGCTCTTCGACAGCAACTCCGGCACGGTGGACGTCCAGAACTGCACCTTCGCCTACAACCTTGCCGACGCCTACGAGGTGACGGCGGGCATCAACCTGATCCGCGGCACGGTCAACCTGCGCGACTCGGTTTTCTACGGGAACATAATCGGCGGGTTCTCGTCCTCGCGCGGCGCGGACCTTTCGCTGCGCAACGACAGCATCTGCAACGTCTCCTACACCCTGTTCAGCGAGGACAGCACCAACTCCATCACCTGCGCCGCGACCGCGACGACCAACTTCCTGGGCGGGGTGATCTACGGAGATCCGCTCTTCGTGACGGAAAACGCCACCATGAAGAGCCTGGTCAAGGAGAGCTCGACGACCGCCTCGGGCCACAAGCTCATCTTCTGGGACTGGTCGTCCGACGACATCTACGGCAAGCTCGAGGCGGCGGACGTGCATCTGCGCGGCGGGCTCGGCTACCATGACGAGGCGACGGGGTCACTGGTGACTACTTACTCTCGTGGCGCGAAGTCGCCGTGCATCGACAAGGGCAACCCCGACAGCGAATACCATCGCGAGCCGGCCGGCTACAACGGCCGCCGCGTCAACATGGGCTACTACGGCAACACGCCGTGGGCGACGATGACCCAGCCCTCCGGATCGGCGTACTACCTGCGGTAGCGCGGCGGTTTTGAGTTAACACGCGGATTTGTTTGCGTCTAACGACGCTCACTTCTCGGAATGGCGAACCCCGTTAGGTGTGAGCAAATCCGTTTGTTAACTCACCATATTTTAATTCGATGGGGGCTGCCCTTGCGCCGGGAGTGGGCGTAGACATTCTGAGCACGATTATGGTATAATTCACAAAACTAAACGAAAAAAGAAGAAAGAAGGGAAAACCATGGGTAAGAATCAAAAGAAGTATGTCTACTTCTTCGGAGCCGGCCAGACCGAAGGCAATGCGAACATGCGCGAGCTGCTGGGCGGCAAGGGCGCGAACCTGGCGGAGATGGCGGGGCTCGGGCTCCCGGTGCCGCAGGGCTTCACCATCACGACCGAGGCCTGTACACGCTACTACGACGACGGCAAGAAGATCGGCGACGACATCATGGCCCAGGTCATGGAGTACATCGACAAGCTCGAGAAGTCGGCCGGCAAGAAGTTCGGCGACGCGGCGAATCCGCTTCTGGTATCGGTCCGCTCCGGTGCGCGCGCGTCGATGCCGGGCATGATGGACACGATCCTCAACCTCGGCCTCAACGAGACCGTGGTCGAGTCGCTCGCCGAGCAGACGAAGAACCCGCGCTGGGCGTGGGACTGCTACCGCCGCTTCATCCAGATGTTCTCCGACGTCGTCATGGAGGTCGGCAAGAAGTACTTCGAGAAGCTGATCGACGAGATGAAGGCCAAGAAGGGCGTCAAGCTCGACGTCGAGCTCACGGCGGACGACCTCAAGGAGCTCGCCGTCCAGTTCAAGGCCGAGTACAAGGCGAAGATCGGCAAGGACTTCCCGTCCGACGCCAAGGAGCAGCTCATCGAGGCGATCAAGGCCGTGTTCCGCAGCTGGGACAACCCGCGCGCGAACGTCTACCGCCGCGACAACGACATCCCGTACTCCTGGGGCACCGCGGTCAACGTGCAGATGATGGCGTTCGGCAACCTGAACGACAACTCCGGCACCGGCGTCGCCTTCACCCGCGACCCGGCCACCGGCGAGAAGAAGCTGATGGGCGAGTTCCTCATGAACGCGCAGGGCGAGGACGTCGTCGCCGGCGTGCGCACCCCGATGCCGATCGCCAAGATGGCCGAGGTGATGCCCGAGGTGTTCGAGCAGTTCAAGACCATCTGCCAGACGCTCGAGAGCCACTACCGCGACATGCAGGACATGGAGTTCACGATCGAGAACAAGAAGCTCTTCATGCTCCAGACCCGCAACGGCAAGCGCACGGCCAAGGCCGCGCTCAAGATCGCCTGTGACCTCGTGGACGAGGGGATGCGCACCGAGGAGGAGGCCGTGCTCATGATCGAGCCGCGCAACCTCGACACGCTCCTCCACCCGCAGTTCGACGCCGCCTCCCTGAAGCGCGGCAAGGTGATGGGCCGCGGCCTCCCCGCCTCGCCGGGCGCCGCGTGCGGCAAGATCGTCTTCTCGGCCGACGACGCCAAGGCGTGGAAGAAGCGCGGCGAGAAGGTGGTGCTCGTTCGCCTCGAGACCAGCCCCGAGGACATCGAGGGCATGAAGTCCGCGCAGGGCATCCTCACCGTCCGCGGCGGCATGACCAGCCACGCGGCGGTCGTCGCCCGCGGCATGGGCACCTGCTGCGTCTCCGGCTGCCAGGAGATCGCGATGGACGAGGAGAACAAGAAGTTCACCCTGAACGGCAAGACCTTCCGCGAGGGCGACTGGCTCTCGATCGACGGCTCGACCGGCAACATCTACGACGGCGTCATCACCACCGTCGACGCCAGGATCGCCGGCGAGTTCGGCCGCATCATGGCGTGGGCCGACAAGTTCCGCCGCCTCAAGGTGCGCACCAACGCCGACACGCCGCGCGACGCGAAGAAGGCGCGCGAGCTCGGCGCCGAGGGCATCGGTCTCTGCCGCACGGAGCACATGTTCTTCGAGGCCGACCGCATCGCGGCGTTCCGCGAGATGATCTGCTCCGACACCGAGGAAGAGCGTCGCCAGGCGCTGGCGAAGATCCTTCCGTACCAGCAGGACGACTTCGAGCAGCTCTACGAGGCGCTCGAGGGCAACCCGGTGACGATCCGCTTCCTCGACCCTCCGCTGCACGAGTTCGTGCCGCACAGCGAGGACGAGATCGCGCTCTTGGCGAAGGCCCAGAACAAGCCAGTCTCCCGCATCAAGGAGATCATCGAGTCCCTCCACGAGTTCAACCCGATGATGGGCCACCGCGGCTGCCGTCTCGCCGTCACCTATCCGGAGATCGCGCGCATGCAGACGCGTGCGGTGATCCGCGCGGCGATCAATGTGCAGAAGCGCCACCCGGACTGGAAGGTGAAGCCCGAGATCATGATCCCGCTCACCGGCGAGGTGAAGGAGCTCAAGTACGTCAAGGACATCGTCGTCGAGGCCGCCAACATCGAGATCGAGTCGAGCGGCGTCAAGCTCGACTACGAGGTCGGCACGATGATCGAGATCCCGCGCGCGGCGCTCACCGCCGACGAGATCGCCAAGGAGGCCGAGTTCTTCTGCTTCGGCACCAACGACCTCACGCAGATGACCTACGGCTTCTCGCGCGACGACTCGGGCAAGTTCCTCAACGCCTACTACGACAAGAAGATCTTCGAGAACGACCCGTTCGCGAAGCTCGACCAGGTCGGCGTCGGCAAGCTGATGAAGATGGCCATCGAGCTCGGCAAGGGCGTCAGGCCCGCGCTCCACTGCGGCATCTGCGGCGAGCACGGCGGCGACCCGACTTCGGTCGAGTTCTGCCACCAGATCGGCCTCGACTACGTCTCCTGCTCGCCGTACCGCGTGCCGATCGCGCGCCTCGCGGCCGCCCAGGCGGCGCTGCGCAAGTAGCCGCCCGGCCGCGGCGTCCCGCCCCCCCCGCCTTGCGCGGGCGGGCGGGAATATGGTATACTACGCAGACTTTTTCAGAAGGGAAAGAGAAAAATGAAGAGCGACATCCATCCTAAGTACGAAGACGCCACCATCACCTGCGCGTGCGGCAAGGTGTTCCACACCCGCTCCACCAAGAAGGAGATGACGGTCAACACCTGCTCGGCGTGCCACCCCTACTTCACCGGCGCGAAGACCATGGTCGACACCGAGGGCCGCGTCGACTCGTTCAAGAAGCGCTACGCGAAGTTCGCGAAGTAAGACTTGGTCGACAAGGCACAGGTCGAGAACGTTCTGGGTCGCCTGCCTTCCGTGGAAGCGGAGCTGGGCGACCCCGATGTTTTGAAGGACCGGCGCCGCTACCTGGCGACGCTGGCCGACTACCGCTTCCTCAAGAAGCTCGACTACGCCTACGTCGCCTGGCAGCTCGGCGAGGCGACGGAGCGCGAGCTCTCGGCCGCGCTGCTCCCGCCCGACCCGCTCGAGGACCGCAACGCGGTCATGGAGATCCGCGCCGGCACCGGCGGCGAGGAGGCGGCGCTCTTCGCCGGCGACCTCTTCAGGATGTACAGCCGCTATTGCGAGACCCGCGGCTGGAAGGTCTCGGTGATGCATTCAAACCAGACTTCGCTCGACGGCTACAAGGAAATCGTATTCACCGTCCAGGGCGAGGGCGCCTACGGCACCTTCCGCTTCGAGTCCGGCGCCCACCGCGTCCAGCGCGTCCCCGAGACCGAGGCCCAGGGCCGCATCCACACCTCCGCCGCCACGGTGGTGGTGTTCCCGGAGGCGGACGAGACCGACGACATCGAGATCCCCGAGAAGGACATCCGCATCGACCTCTTCTGCGCCGGCGGCGCCGGCGGCCAGCACGTCAACAAGACCGAGTCGGCCGTCCGGATGACCCACCTCCCGACCGGTCTCGTCGCCGTCTGCCAGGACGAGCGCTCCCAGATCCGCAACCGCGAGAAGTGCCTCGCCACCCTGAAGGCGCGCGTCCTCGACTTCAAGCGCCGCGAGGAGGAGGCGAAGCTCGGTGCCGACCGGCTCACCCTGCGCGGCTCCGGCGACCGGTCGGACAAGATCCGCACCTACAACTTCCCCCAGAACCGCATGACCGACCACCGCATCGGCCTCACCCTCTACTCGCTCGACCGCATCATCGACGGCGACATGGGCGAGCTCCTGGATGCCCTGCGCAACAACGACATCGACGAGCGCCTGAAGCTGGCGCTGAAGGAGAAAGGGGCGGGGGAATGATCGACGAACTCTGCGCAGTGGCTGCCGTCGAGGACCTGGGATGCGGTTACCGCCGCCTCGCGCTGCGCGCGCCGGCGATCGCCGCCGTTGCCGCGCCCGGCCAGTTCGTGCACCTGCGCGTGCCCGGCCTCGAGGCGAGCGCCCTGCGGCGCCCGTTCAGCATCTTCGACGCCGAGGGTGACCGGCTGGAGATCGTCTACAAGGTGGTCGGCCGCGGCACCGAGGCGCTGGCTGCCGCCAAGGCCGGCGCGGAGATCCGCGTTTTGGGTCCCCTCGGCCGCGGCTTCCCGGTCTCCGTGCGCGGCACGGCGCTCCTGGTCGGCGGCGGCTACGGCTCCGCCCCGCTCCATCTGCTGGCGCGGCGGCTGCTCGCCGCCGGCGTCGCGGCGGAGCGGATCGAGGTGTTCATCGGCGGACGCACCGCCGGCGACCTGGTGGCGGCGGACCGCTTCCCGGCGCTGGGGCTTAGGACTTTCCTCGCCACCAACGACGGCGGCGTCGGCGAGAAGGGGTTCGTCACCGTGCCGCTCGACGCCGAGATCGCGCGTCTCCAGGCGGCGGGCGCACCGTTCGAGCTTTTCGCGTGCGGACCCGACCCGATGCTCCGCGCCGTCGCCGGGCGCGCCGTCGCCGCCAAGGCGCCGGGGTGGATCTCGATGGACCGCCACATGGTCTGCGGCGTCGGCGCTTGCTACGCCTGCATCCAGCGGACCGTCCGCGGCAACGAGCGCTGCTGCGTGGACGGTCCCGTCTTCGCCGCCGCCGACCTCGTCTGGCCGTAGCGCGCGGCTTCCTAGTCCGCAAGGAACGGGTTGGAGGCGAATTCCCGCGCGAGCGTGGTCTCGGGTCCGTGGCCCGGGACGACGAGCGTTTCCGGCGGAAGCGCCTTGAGCGAGCCGAGGCTCGCCATCAGCGTCGCCATGTTCCCGCCGGGGAAGTCGGTGCGGCCGACCGAGCCGGCGAAAAGCGTGTCGCCGCTCAGGAGCAGCCCGCGCGCGCCGTTGCCGGCGTCGAAGTCCGCGAGGTAGTAGGAAACTCCGCCGGGGGTGTGGCCGGGGGTGTCCAGCGCCTGGAAGATCGGAACCTCGGAGGCGGGGCGGAGACCTTCGATCTTCGCGACCGGCGGATACTCCGGCGGCATCTGGTTGAAGGGATGCGAGACCACGGGGATGTCTTTTTCGCCGAGGTAGACCGGTGTTCCCGGCGCGGCGGCGAGGATGGCGTTGACTGCGCCGATGTGGTCGAAGTGCGCGTGGGTGAGGAGGATACCGCGCGGCTTGAGGGCAAGCCGCCTTAGTTCGCCGAGGATTTTTTTCGGCTCGCCGCCCGGGTCGACGATCCATGCCTCGCCGTTCTGGTGGAGAATGGTGCAGTTGACTTCGAATGAGCCGACGCTGAAGGTTGTCCGTTTCATATGCCGAAGTATACCATAATTTGGTATAATCCGCTTCTGTGAAAATTGTGAAATCAGACGAGGCCGGCCTTCAGGCGGCGGCGCAGGTGTTGCTTGCGGGCGGAGTGGCGGTAGTTCCCACCGACACCGTCTACGGGCTGGCGGCGCATCCTGGCTTTCCGGAGGCGGTGCGGCGGCTCTATTCGATCAAGGCGCGCGCAGCCGCCAAGCCGATTGCGCTCCTTGCCGCCGGAGCAGCCGCGGCGGAGCAGTTCGTCGGCGGCATGGATGCACAGGCAAGGCGGCTTGCCGAGCGCCATTGGCCGGGCGCGCTCACGCTGGTGCTGCCGTGCGCGCGCGGCGGCTTCGAGGGTGTGCGGGTCCCTGATCTCGCGTTCACGCGCGAGCTTGCCGAGCGCTGCGGCGGCGTTCTGAGGGTGACGAGCGCCAACCTCTCCGGCGGCAGCCCGGCGACTGCGGCGGAACGTGCGCTTGCCGACGTCGGGCTTTCGGCGGACATCGTCGTCGACGGCGGCGTCTCGCCTGGCGGTGCGGCTTCGACGGTGGCGAAGTGCGAGGGCGGGGAGATCAAGCTGCTGCGCGAGGGGCCGGTCAAGTTCCTGGTGCTTGCGAGCGGCAGTCCGCGCCGCGCGAAGATCCTGCGCGAGCATGGTGTCGACTTCGTGGTCGAGAAGAGCGACGCGGAGGAGAAGTCGTATCCCCACGACCCGGAGCGCACGGTGCGCGAGAACGCGCTTGCCAAGGGCGCCGCGGCGAAGACGGCGGGCAAGGTGCTTTCGGCGGACACGATCGTCTGGTTCGGCAATCGCATCTACGGCAAGCCGCGCGACCTCGACGAGGCGCGGCGGTTCCTCCGCGAGCTCTCGGGGCGCGTCCATGTGGTCTTTACCGGCGTCGCCTACTGCGGCGAGACGCGGGTGGTGCGCTCGGACGTCAGGTTCCGCGAGCTTACCGCCGCGGCAATCGACGAATATGTGCGGCGGGTGAATCCGCTCGACCGGGCGGGCGCGTACGACATCGACGAGTCGGGCGACCTTATCGTCGAATCGTATTCCGGCAGCTACGAAAACATCATGGGGCTTCCGCTCGAGCCCCTGCGGGAATGGGGGATTGTGGAATGACGCTGAAGATCGACGGCATCGAGGTAAAGTGCATTATCGGGGATCTCCCCGAAGAACGCCTCCACGAGCAGACGCTCGTCGTCGATGCGGAGCTGGAGATCCCCGACCGCGCGGCGGAAACGGACGATCTCGTCGACACCGTCGACTACGCGGCGGCAGCCGAGCGCGTGCGTGCGGCGCTGCGCGAGGCGAAGTGCAGGATGATCGAGCGCGCGGCGAAAGTGGCGTTTGATGCGCTGGGCCCTGGTTGTGTGCGGGTGAAAGTGGCCAAGCGCGGCGCGGTCGCCGGCGTCGCTGCGGCCGTCGCGGCCTATCCGCGCGCCGGCGCGGCTGACGGCGAAACTGCGGCCGCGGCGGAACGGCTGGTCGCGGCGTTGAAGGCGAAGGGGCGCAAGTGCGCCACGGCCGAGAGCTGCACCGGCGGCGGCGTGGCGGCGGCGATCACCGGCGTCGCCGGCGCAAGCGAGGTGTTCGCCGGCGGCGCGGTGGTCTACGAGAACGCGGCGAAGGAGAAGGTGCTGGGGGTGTCGGGCGAGACCCTGCGCCTGCACGGCGCGGTATCCGCCGAGACTGCCGCGGAGATGGCGACCGGCGCGCGGCGGCTCTACGAAACCGACTTCGCGGTTTCGCTCACCGGCATCGCCGGCCCAGGCGGCGGCAGCGCGGAGAAGCCGGTCGGGCTGGTGTGGTTCGGGCTCGCCTCCGCTGCCGGAGTGCGCACCGAGCATGTCGTGTTTCCTGGCGACCGCGCCGAAGTGCGCGCGCAGGCCGTGCGCCATGCGCTTGCAATGATGGTCGAAGCCGCGGCTGGGTGATGGCATGAACGTCAGGACGCTGGTGCTCAATGGCTGGGCGGCGAGTCCGCATGCGTGGGATCTCTGCGCTTTCCCGCGGGAGCGCGTGTTTTCGTATGTTGAGCAGTTGGACGGCTTGCCGGAAATGGCGCTTGCCGAGGGCGACGGCGCCATCCTCGTCGGCTGGTCGATGGGGGCGAGCTCCGCTCTTCGCCTTGCGGCCGGGCTCCCGGAGCGGATCAAAGGGCTTGTCCTGATTGCACCGACCGCGCGGATGATGAAGGACGACGGCTGGGCGGGAATGACGGAGCGGCGACTTAAGGCGCTCGAGGCGGGGCTCAAGATGACGCACGCGGAAGGGTTCTTCGGCGTTCAGGAAGGGAAACCCAACCCCTACACGATGGACAGCGACGAGAACCTGGCGCGCGGGCTCGACTATCTGCGGACGACTGACCTCCGCGCCGCGCTCGCCGAGCTGAAGGCGTCCGGGCGGTTTGTGGCGCCAGTCGCGATTTTCCAGAGTGAGCACGACGGCATCGTAAGGCCAGGGAACGCGGCGTATCTGAAGACGATCTTCCCCGATGCATCCGTGACGATGATCCCAGGCTCGGAGCACGCGCTGCCGGTCTTCATTCCGGAGCTGATCGACGCGGCGGTTTCGTCAGTGTGCCGCCGTTGCCTTCCTGTCGGCGGGAAGGCTTAGCGGGCCCAGGCGGGGAGCGGGGTGCGGATTTCCACCGGCTCGCCGGATTCCGGATGGGTGAATGCGGCGGCGAGGGAGTGGAGGCAGTGGCCGGTCATTCCCTCGACGGCGAAAGCGCCGTATAGCCGGTCGTTTATGATGTGCATGCCGGCGAGCGCGAGCTGGGCGCGGATCTGGTGGGTGACGCCGGTGTAGATCGTCACCTCCAGGAGCGTGCGCGGCTCGTTGCCTTCGCGGAGATGCGCGATCGGCAGGAAGCGGGTGACGGCCCTGAGCGGCCGCAGCCGCGCGCGGTCGGTAGGCGAGAGGCGGTTGTGCGCGGCGTCGATCATTCGGCAGAAGGGCAGCGTCGGGTCGTGGGCGAGCTCGTGCTCCAGCGTGCCGCCGGCCACTACGTCGCCCTCGACGAGCGCAAGATACGTCTTCTTCACCGACTGCGCGGCGAACTGGGCGCGGAGGCTGTCGAACGCCGCCTGGGTGCGGGCGACGAGGACGAGCCCGGAGGTGTCCGCGTCAATGCGGTGGACGGCGCCGGCCATCAGGGTGTCACACTTCCGGCCGCTTGCGTCGACCGCGGCGATGGCGCGGCACTCCGGGTAGTGGGCGACGACGGCGTTCATCAGCGTGCCGGTCTCGCGGCAGTCGAGCGGCTGGACGCACATCCCGGCTGGCTTGTCGAAGGCGAGGATGGCGGCGTCTTCGAAAACCGCCGGCGGGCAGGATCCCGTGCCTGTCGCGACGAGGTTGTCGCATTCCTCCAGCAGCTCGGCAACGGCGATTTCTTCGCCGCCCTTGAGCTTTATGCCCTTGGGCGCACGGCGTCCATTCACGAGCACGTCGCCACGCGCGATGGCGTCGCGTACGAAGGCGCGGGTGGTGGACGGGAAGGCGGCGAGGAGGGCGGCGTCGAGGCGCGCGCCCGCGGCGGCGGTGAATGAGCGGTCGCGGATCAAGCCGATCGCGTCAGTCGTAGCGGTCCATCACCGCGGGCGAGATCGGCGCAATGCCTTCCCAGCCGCGGTTGGACGCCCACGGAAGGTTGGTGTCCTCGGCGTTGTCGGCGATGCAGCCGGCGAGCGCGGCGAGTGCGGCGGCGGCGAGAATCGCCCTAAGAAGCGATTCCGCCGCACGGACTGGAGCCCTGGTCGCCATCAGTCGGCGAGGACGATGTCGCCCTCGGCCATCTTTGCCTGTTCCCACGCGCCGAGGATGTCGCAGATCGCCATGTTCTTGCCGCGAATCTCCTGCCTGAGGCGGACTCGTCCGACGAGCTCGCCGGCCTGACCCTTGAAGCCGGGGCGGCGCACGTTGAGCTCGAGCATCGGCAGCGGACGAGCGAGGTCTTCACCCTTGAGCTCCTTCATCGCCGACTCGGTGAATTCGATGATGGCGAACATGCTCTCGTTGTCGACGCGCAGGATCTTGCCCTTGTCGCCGACGGAGATCGCGGTCACGGCGGAGTGGCCACCGTCGTCGGCGCGCGCGTTGACCTGGGCGATGAGGTCCTTCACGAGCTGCTTGAGCTGCTCGACCTTCTTCTGCTCCTTGGCGAGCTCCTCCTTGGCGGCCTCGGTTTCGTCCTTGGCGGTCTGGACCTCGTCCTTGAGC
>Ga0310786_10003649_pt1 | contig 22175 bp, 17 predicted proteins | sample AusTroGonzalo_MG_FD_203881 | JGI IMG/M metagenome (GOLD analysis project Ga0310786, IMG submission 203881) | Bovine rumen microbial communities from tropical cattle in Woodstock, Queensland, Australia - Gonzalo_03 (v2) (version 2) | ecosystem: Host-associated > Mammals > Digestive system >...
TAATCATTATCCTGCTTGGGAATCGGGGATGTTATATTTAATAAAACTCATAACTAATAATTCTATAAAAACTCTAATTATGAAAAAGTTACTTAATCTTGACAACACAAGTGGGAAACTCCCTTGTTTCTTTAAAATCATTATTCTTCTTGTTATGCTCATGAGCATGGCGGATGCAAATGCTCAGTCGGGTTTCGAAGAAGAAATTGTCAAAGGCATAAAATACAGATTTGATTCGTCGAATAAAACGGCATCTGTAATACCATTCAAAAATTCCGACAACAAGATATACAAAGGTAAAGTTGTTATCCCAGAAACGATAAATTATAAAAACAAAAAATATACCGTAAAGAGCATTGCTCCATTAGCGTTTTGTTTCTGCGAGAAACTGACTTCTGTTTCCATCCCCAACAGTGTGACAGATATCGGGGGTGCGTTCAGGGGCTGTACTGGTTTAACCTCAATAAACATCCCCAACAGTGTGACAGATATCGGGGGTGCGTTCGCAGGCTGTACTGGTTTAACCTCAATAAACATCCCCAATAGTGTGACAAAAATCTGGGAAACGTTCACAGGCTGTACTGGTTTAACCTCAATAAACATCCCCAACAGTGTGACAGATATCAGCGCTGCGTTCGTGTGCTGTACCGGTTTAACCTCAATAAACATCCCCAACAGTGTGACAAGAATCAGCCGTGCATTCATAGGCTGTGCTGGTTTAACCTCAATAACCATCCCCAACAGTGTGACAGATATCGAGGGAGCGTTCGAGGACTGTACCGGTTTAACCTCAATAACCATCCCCAACAGTGTGACAAGAATAGGATTTAATACGTTCGCAGGTTGTACTGGTTTAACCTCAATAACCATCCCCAACAGCGTGACATCAATAGGAGACGGTGCTTTCCGTAACTGCTCAAACCTGACATCGGTGACCATCCCCAACAGTGTGACAATCATCACAAAATCTGCATTTGCTGGCTGCAATAATAATATGGCTATAAATTGGGTTGACGAGACTGGAACATTAACTGGAAAAACTACCCAATATCAATTTACGGAACAACTGAAGAGGAAGGCCCAAGAAGAAGAGCGTATAAGAATGGCTAAGGCCCAAGAAGAAGAGCGTATAAGAATGGCTAAGGCTCAAGAAGAAGAGAGAATCAGGAAGGCTCAGGCTCAAGAAGAAGAGAGAAAACAAAAAATCCAAATAGTTGATAATTATATCAAAGAATTTAAAGACATTCTACGCAGTGGTAAAACACCTGAGTTAAGTCAGGATATCTATGGACAGAGAGGACTGAGATATGATTTCGCCTATCAAAATAAGGAAACCGCCGCTAAACGCAAAACAATAGAAGCATTGTTGACAGAAGGTTTTAGAGAAGCTTCATTGGCTCTTGATTTCATGGACGTTTTAGACGGTTTACACCTTGCTACATCTAAAGATATTGAATCGACTAAAAAACAAATGAATAATTTTTTTGAAGCTTTCGATAAATCAAATTATTGGGATGTTTTGAGAAAGGCAGAAAGAGCTGCAGGAGAATTAAAAAAATCTTTCCCAGAATTGGGCAAAGAACTTGATAAGGCAAAAATGACGATAAGCAACTGGAATAATACAATGATTGGCTTACGTGAAGAAGCATATATTGAGTGGAAAAAGTGGAAAACTTCCTTTAATAATCGCCTTTCTAAATGGACCAATGACGCACTAAGGGAAGCAGAAAGAAGTGCTTCGTCAAGCAGTTCATCGTCTCGTAGTTCTTCCTCATCAAGTTCTTCGTCCAGTCGCTCTTCAAGTTCTGATGATGTGGAAAAAGTATCTATTCCTTCATACAAATTTACAACAAACTGGCGTAAGGAAACGATTACGGGAAGTAATACTGCTGAAAACAAATCTGGCGAGAATCAAGTTAGGGAGATAAAGTTCGAAGACGGTACTGAAGGTAAGATTAAGCGCGTCATCGGGTCTAATGGATATTGGGCTGCAGGAGAAAAACGGTATCGGACTCTTGACGATGCGATTGCTGCTGAATATACCTATCAGAAATATGGTAAGCGTCGTGAAAAAGGGCGTTGGTAATAATAGAAGGTCATATTTTTCACTTTAATGTAAAACTCAACGAGGGGGCTGAAATGCTTCCTCGTTTTTATGCTTTTGTGCATTTCCTTTTTATGCATTCTTGGACGTGCAAAGCGGTAGAGTCGAGTTCAAATGCGCCTGAACGAAGTTTTTTTGCGAAAAAAAAGATATGAACATGGGGTCGGGTGATCATTTTATCTTTAAAAATAGCCTTGGGGAACTGGCACTTGGGTAAACCGCAGGAGCCAGTCCCTTCTATGATAATACTATTCATCCTCTTTTTTACTGCTCTCCTCGAACACTATTTGCAGTTTATTATCTTTGCTGCCAAATAACAATAATCATTTTGAGTATGAAAGAACTTTTATATTAAGGGCCGGAAGTTTAATTAGTTTTCTTCCGAAATGAAAAGAATCTCGCTATAAGATAAAACCTATGGCGAGATTCTTATTTTGTTTACACAAGTGAATCAGTTAGATATTCGGTGTGTCCCAAATTTTGGTCTCGCGACATACGGTCGGTACGCTCAGTCGTCCCACTCTTAACAGGAAGTCGCCTTCTTCGAGCGTCCAGCGTCCGTCGGCACCAACAAAAGCAAGGTTCTTTGCAGGCAATTGGAAAGTGACAGTCTTTAACTCACCTGGTTCCAAAGCAATCTTTGTGAAGTCGCGCAGGCGACGGTTGTCAGGCACAATGCTTGCTACGAGGTCACTGGAATATAACAATACGGCCTCCTTGCCGGCACGACTGCCAGTATTCTTTACGTCGACAGTAACGGTAAGGATGTCGTCAGCAGTAAACGAGGCCTTATCTACACGCAGGTTAGAGTATTCGTAGGTGGTATAGCTGATGCCATAGCCGAAAGGCCACTGGAGCGATACTTTCGCATCGTAGTTATAGGCGCCAGCCATTGTACCCACCTCCTCTGAGACCTTGTAGTCATAGGTGTTCAGCGAGTTGATTTCGCGAGGATAGGTGTACGGCATCTTGCCTGAGAAGTTAACATCGCCAGCTAACAGGTTAGCCAATGCGTCGCCACCATAGTTGCCAGGAATCAGGATGTCCACCACTGCCTTAGCCAACGGTTCGATATCGGCAATGAGACGGGGACGACCTTCGTTCAGTACCAGGATGATGGGCTTACCCGTCTTGGCCAGTGCCTTCACGAGGTCGCGCTGGTTCTTTGATAACCAGAGGTCAGACAAGTTGCCAGGCGTTTCGGTATAAGAGTTCTCGCCAATACAAGCGATGATGACGTCGCAGTTGGCGGCTGCTGCAACAGCCTTATTAATCTGAGGCTCGTTCTCATCGTAATAGGCACCATTTTCGTTATAGGTCACACCTTGTTCAAGGACGATATTCTCCTTACCATACTTATTGCAGAGGGCTTCGTAGATGGTGTTGTATTTCTCTGCGAGGTCTTCAGCCTTAGATCCCTGCCAAGTATAGCTCCAACCACCATGCAGACAGCGCATCTGGTTGGCATTGGGACCAGTGAGCAAAATTTTGGTTGTTGGATTTTGGTTGTTGGCTGAAAGAGGTAAGATGTTTCCTTCATTCTTGAGGAGAACCATTGATTCCTCGGCAGCCTGCAAGGCCTTTTGCGCATGCTCGTCGGAACCGAACTTCTCGTAGCCCTTGCCACCTGTGTTCGGCTTGTCGAAGAGCCCCAGACGATACTTGGCACGCAGAATACGGCGCACGGCATCGTCGATACGCGACATCTTCACTTTACCCTCGTTCACCAATTCCTTCAACAGAACGCAGAACTCCACGCTATAGGGGTCCATAGACATATCGATACCTGCATTAATGGCGATACGGATGGCATCCTTCTTGTCTTTGGCCACATGCTCACGACTGAAGAGGTTGTTGATATCGGCCCAGTCAGTTACTAAGAATCCGTCCCACTGCAAGTCTTCCTTGAGCCATTTGGTCAGATACTCGTAGCTGGCATGAACGGGCACGCCATTGATAGAACCTGAATTGACCATCATGGTCAGCGTACCAGCCAGTGCAGCCTGTTTGAATGGTTCGAAATACTTTTCACGTATCATCTGTGGCGACAGGTAGGCTGGGGTACGGTCCTTACCTGTCCAAGGGGCACCATAAGCAAAGTAGTGCTTGGTACTGGTGCCTACGTGATACTGGTCGATGTGGTTGGGGTCATCGCCCTGGTAGCCCTTAACCTCGGCTACCACCATCTTCGAGTTGACGACAGCATCCTCTCCGAAACTTTCCCATACACGTGGCCAACGGGGGTCACGACTCAGATCAACAACAGGATTATATACCCATGGACAGTTCGCTGCACGACTCTCATAGGCCGTAATCTCAGCACCAATACGGGCCAACTCTGTGTTGAACGATGCACCGATGTTGATAGGCTGGGGGAACAGCGTGCCACCCTGCGTATAAGTCACGCCGTGGTTGTGGTCGAGGCCATAGATATCAGGAATACCCAGATACTTCATCGACTTCTTCTGAATCAGCTGTATCCACTCCTGCCATTGTGCTACCGTAGCAGCACGTGTACCAGGAACATTCAGTATCGAGCCAACCTTCCATTTAGAGATCAGCGTGTCGAGCATGGTCTCGTTCAGCTTCCAGATACGTCTTGTGTCGCCCTGATAAATATCTACAGGATAGGCTCCCAGTATGTCGAGAATCTCCTTATCGGTCTTCTTCAACATGGCCTCTGTCTCTTCCGACGACCTGCCATATTGCTGTAGAACAGAACGAACTTTTTCACGGTCAATCTTTGCATTCTCGACGGTCATCTTACCCATCACATCGAGGTTCAGCTCTAGCATCTGACCAATTTTCTCGTCGAGGGTCATCTTGCTGAGCGTCTTCTCCACCTTTGCCTCTAATTTGGCATCACGAGGAATAGCAAATTGTGCTGACACTGGCATTGCGGTCAGCATCAGCACAACGGTTGATAATAGATATTTCATCAGCTTACTTCTCTGCTGGTTCAATCATTTTCCAAATACATGCAGCCAGAGCGCCACCAACGAACGGACCTACGATGAAGATCCAGAGGTTAGCAAGTGCAGTGCCTCCCTGGAAGAAAGCGGGAGCCAAAGAACGGGCGGGGTTCACAGAAGTACCAGTATAACGGATACATACCAAGTGAACGAGTACGAGGCTCAAACCAATTGCCAAGCCAGCGAAGTTGTTGGTTGCACCATTGGTCTTAGCGGTGGCACCCAGAACAACGAGTACAAATATGCAAGTGAAGATAATCTCGGCCAACAGTCCGCCCAACACTGAAACGTTGGCCTGCAGGTCGTTGGCGCCAGTACCCTCTAAACCTGGTACGTTAGCAGTCAGGATGTAAAGTAGCAACGAACCGATGAAGGCACCGATGCACTGGAACAGCATATACATACCACAGTCCTTGGCATTCATGCGTCCGGCAATGAAGCAACCCAAAGTAATGGCTGGATTGATGTGGCAACCAGAGATGCCGCCAATCGTGTAGGCCATAGCGACGACTGCCAGTCCGAAGGCCAAAGCGGTACCCACCACAGCGGGAATGTTGTTTACAGGATCACAACCCAGGCTCACGGCAACACCGCAACCCATTAGTACGAGCACCATAGTGCCCACCATTTCTGCTAAATACTTTTTCATAATGTTTGTGTTTAAGTGTGATTAAAGAATTAACTCATTTGGACGCAAAGTTAGGAATAATATTTGATATTTGCAAGTAAAATGAAAGAAAAATTTTAATCCTTTATAAATTAATGTACGTATAGCGTGTTGTCAAGGTGGTTAGAATACTCGCTTCTGATATGCAGTTTTGTAAAGTCCACGTTGCAAAGCATCGGATACGGAGTGAAAAGTGAAAAATGTAAAGTGAAAAACATGTAAGCGGTGGCAAATTCTTCACTTTTCACTCTTCACTTTTCACTTCTTTTTTGTACCTTTGCGCCTCGAAAAGAAACCAAAAAATCATTAGAACTGAGATATGTTTCACATTTACGAAGGATTTAATCTCGTTGAGACGTACCACAAGATGCGTCATCAGCGGAAGTATCATCCAGAGGATGGTACCAAACGTGCTATCAAGATAGCCTTGGTGGCATTCGTTACATTATTATTATGGAACATGCCTACCGAATGGTTCGGCATCCAGAATCTTACCGTAGTACAACAGCGTGTCATCGCTATCTTTGCCTTTGCCACATTGATGTGGATTCTCGAGGTAGTCAGTTCCTGGGCTACGTCTATCGCCATCATGGTCATGATGCTGCTATTCTGTACGGACAGTGGTATCGCCCCGATGGTCAACGAGGAAGAGGTAGGTAAGCTGCTCTCTTACAAGGGCGTTATGGCTTGTTTTGCCGACCCTGTCATCATGCTGTTCATCGGTGGTTTCGTGCTGGCTATTGCTGCTACGAAGACTGGTCTCGATGCCCAGCTGGCCAAGGTGCTGTTGAAACCTTTTGGTACCAAGAGTGAGATGGTGCTGTTGGGTTTCTTGCTCGTAACGGGTCTGTTCTCGATGTTCGTGTCGAACACCGCTACAGCCGCTATGATGCTGACCTTCCTGACGCCAGTGTTCCGTCAGTTGCCACCAGAGGGCAAGGGCCGCATTGCGCTGGCTATGTCTATCCCTGTTGCTGCCAACCTGGGTGGTATGGGAACACCTATCGGTACACCGCCGAACAACATCGCCCTGAAATACCTGAACGATCCTGAAGGACTGAATATGGGCCTCGGTTTCGGACAATGGATGATGTTTATGTTCCCCTTGGTTGTTGTTCTGCTGTTCATCAGCTGGCGCCTGCTGCTGAAGTTCTTCCCGTTCAGCCAGAAGACTGTTGAACTGAAGATTGACGGTGGTATGCAGAAGGGCTTCCATTCGAAGGTGGTTATCTTCACATTCATCCTGACCGTAGCACTCTGGCTGTCTGACCGCTTCACAGGTATCAACGCCAATACGGTTGCTATGGTTCCGTTCTGCATCTTCGCCCTGACGGGTGTCATCAATAAGCGCGACCTTGAGCAGATTAACTGGTCAGTTATCTGGATGGTTGCCGGTGGTTTCGCACTGGGTTACGGTCTGAATGCCTCTGGTCTGGCTGCCAATGCCGTTGAGAGCATTCCCTTTGGCGAGTTCTCGCCACTGCTCATCTTGATATTGGGTGGTGCTATCTGCTATGTGCTGTCGAACTTCATCTCGAACTCGGCTACGGCAGCCCTGCTGATGCCTATCCTTGCAGTGGTCTGCGGTGCCATGGGCGACAAGCTCGCACCTATCGGTGGCACAGGCACAGTACTCATTGGTGTGGCCATCGCAGCATCGTCGGCAATGATTCTGCCCATCTCTACCCCACCGAACGCTCTGGCCTTTGCTACAGGCTATGTCAAGCAGAGCGAAATGTCGAAGATCGGTGTCATTATGGGTGTCATCTCAATGGTGCTTGGATTCGGTCTTGTTTACCTCATGGGCACGCTGAAATTGATTTAAATTTAACAAATCGTAACTTTACGATAAAAATAATTGGGAATTTCCTTTGTCGTTTGAAGGAAATTCCCTATTTTTGCGTTGTGAAACTTACATTGTGACAAGTAACAGTAACTTACAACCCTATAAAAAACTTAAATACTTATACTATGGAAGTTGAGAAAATCATGCAAAATCTGGAACGTAAGCATCCAGGTGAGGTAGAATTTCTGCAAGCCGTGCGCGAAGTGTTGGAAAGCATCAAGGATGTGTACAACCAGCACCCTGAATTCGAGAAGGCAAAGATTGTGGAACGCATCGTAGAACCCGAGCGTATCACCACTTTCCGCGTGCCTTGGGTCGACGACAAGGGCGAAGTACAGGTTAACATCGGTTATCGCGTACAGTTCAATAGCGCCATCGGTCCGTATAAGGGCGGACTGCGTTTCCATGCATCTGTGAATCTGAGCATCCTGAAGTTCCTTGGCTTTGAGCAGACCTTCAAGAATGCCCTAACCACACTGCCTATGGGTGGCGGTAAGGGCGGCTCCGACTTTAGCATCCGAGGCAAGAGCGACAACGAAGTGATGCGTTTCTGCCAGTCGTTCATGACAGAACTTTACAAGGTCATCGGTCCCGATATGGACGTACCAGCAGGCGACATCGGCGTGGGTGCTCGCGAAATTGGCTACCTCTTCGGACAATATAAGCGTATTACCAGCCAGTTCCATGGTGCAACCCTTACGGGTAAGGGCATGGAGTGGGGTGGTTCCATCCTGCGTCCTGAGGCTACGGGCTATGGTGCCCTGTATTTTGTTCATCAGATGATGGACACTCACGGACTGGATATTAAGGGCAAGACCATTGCCCTCTCTGGCTTTGGTAATGTGGCCTGGGGTGCAGCCAAGAAGGCCACCGAACTGGGTGCCAAGGTCATTACCATCAGTGGTCCTGACGGCTACATCTACGACCCCGCAGGTCTGGATGCCGAGAAGATTGACTACCTGTTGGAGCTGCGTGCCTCTGGCAACGACATCTGCGAACCTTATGCCGAAGAGTTCGACGGGGCACAGTTCTTCGCTGACAAGAAACCGTGGGAGCAGAAGGCCGACATATACCTGCCTTGTGCCACGCAGAACGAGTTGAACGGCGAGGATGCCGACAAGATTCTGGCCCAGAAGCCGCTGTGCGTTGCTGAGGTGTCGAACATGGGCTGTACGGCTGAGGCTGTCAATAAGTTCATTGCTGCCGGACAATTGTTTGCTCCTGGCAAGGCTGTCAATGCCGGTGGTGTGGCTACCTCTGGTCTGGAAATGACGCAGAACTCCATGCGTATGGGTTGGACGGCCGAGGAGGTCGATCAGCATCTACACCACATCATGTCGGGCATTCACGAGCAGTGTGTGAAGTATGGTAAGGAGCCAAATGGCTATGTCAACTATGTGAAGGGCGCCAACGTCGCCGGCTTCATGAAGGTGGCCAAAGCTATGCTGGCCCAAGGTATTGTATAATAAGATAAAAGTGAGAGGTGAGAAGTAAGAGAATAGCTATAGTAAGGAATAATAGTCAGATACGTCATTTTTGGTTTAAAATGATGGCTATTGCCATTCTCCTATCTCTTACCTCTTACCTCTCACCTCTTTTTTCTCAATCTCAGAAGGGTAAAGCCTCGTTCTATGCCCATAAGTTTCATGGACGCAAGACGGCCAGTGGTGAGCGCCTGCATCAGGATAGTCTGACTTGTGCCCATCGCACCTATCCCTTTGGTACTAAGCTGAAGGTCTATAACCCTGCCAACGGACGTAGCGTGGTGGTAAGAGTGACAGACCGCGGACCTTATGTTCGTGGACGTATCATCGACCTGTCGTGGCGTGCTGCCAAGGAGCTTGGTATCATCTCACAAGGAGTGGCCACGGTATTTGTCCAAAAATACAACGAAATCATTGTGCCTTTCCTGTCTGAGGACGCGATAGAACTTCCTGAACTCGACCTGGAAACCAACGAAGGATCAAAGGGTATGACGCCCTTCTGGCAGGAGATGAAGAAGGACTTGATCAAATCGACAAACTCCTCAGAAAGTCGACCATAATTCAACAAACCCTAAAAAATATTAATTTTCTTATTTCGTGCCTCATATTTTATTACTAAAATATTGGGGATTTCATCACTTTTTCGTATCTTTGCATCCATATACTAAATAAAACTCTATAAATTTTGCTATATGGATATAAGAACAATTGCAAATTCGTTCGCTGAAGAGTATCAAAGTGATGCTATCTATCCTGCACACCTTTTTAAAGCTGTTCTTCACAAGGAAATGGGTCTTGTCCGCTTTTTAGAAACGGAAATGGACAAAGACTATTACTATCTGCAAGACTGGGCAGACGTACAGATGCAGATGGCTCCGCGTGCTGTTAAGCCCATGCGTGATCTGGATTATTCAGATGAATCAGTTGCTGTCATGGAGGAAGCAGACAACTACAAAGTTAAGTTCGATCTTGACGAAACAACCCCCGTATGTATTCTGGCCTCCTTGGTGACGCCAGGTGTAGGCTTTAGTTTCGACCAGTTGAAGACGCTGCCTCTCACCCCGTCGGAGATTAGTGCTAAGATGGGCGGTGGTGCCAGTGTCGAGGCTCCTTATATGGAAGGTGCCGAATTGACCAAGCACACGCCTGCCGCTGGCGGCAAGGGTAATATTGCCAAGTATTGCATTGACAAGACAGCCATTGCCCGTGCAGGCAACTTAGACCATGTGATTGGTTTCGAGGATGAGATAGCCGTTATCTATGAGATACTTGGCAGAAAGTCAAAGGCCAACCTGCTGATAACCGGTGAGGCTGGTGTCGGTAAGACTTCGCTCATTAATGGTTTCATCCATGAACTTGTTGATGGTCGTGCCCCCAGTTTCCTGAATGATGCCGTAGCCTACGAACTTGATTTAGCTGCCTTGGGCGGTGATGCACAATACAAGGGAGAAGTGGAAGACCGCTTCAAGAGTATTATCAATGAGGTGGAGGCTCTGCAAAATGCCGTGCTTATCATTGAGAAGATTGACAAGCTCTTCGACAAGCAAGGTGCTCTCTTTGGCTGTTCTACACTACTGAAGAGCGAGTTGAGTAAGGGACACCTTCAGTTGCTGTGTACGTCAAGCATTGATGGCTTTACCAAGAATATCGAGACAGATAAGGAGATGACCTCGAACATCGAGAAGATTTCCATCGAAGAGCCCGATGCCGCACATACGTTGGAGATTCTGAAGGGTGTGATACCTTCCTACGAGGAATATCACCGTTTGACTGTCGGCGAGGATGTGCTCAACGAATCCATCCGTCTGGCCAAGCGTTATCTTACAGAGAAGTGTCTGCCAGCATCGGCTATCGACCTGCTGGACCGCACCATGTCGCACGTCAAGATAGAAAAGGAAAAGACACCGTCAGAAGAGGCAACACCCGATATGGTTCTGACTTGTGAGGACCTCAGTGCTGCCGTAGCTCGTCAGACTGGTATTCCTCTTGGTAAGGTACAGACCCAGGAGCGCGACCGACTGATGGGTGGTGAAGAGACTCTGAAGAAGCGTGTCGTCGGACAGGACCACGCTGTCAAGAAAGTGCTGGATGCCGTCTATGAGGCACGCTCAGGACTGAGCAAGAAGGGTCAGCCCATGGGTTCGTTCTTCTTCTTAGGTCCGACGGGTACTGGTAAGACTGAGCTCTCGAAGGCGTTGGCAGAATTCTTGTTTGGTGACGAGAGTGCCCTGTTGCGCTTTGACATGTCGGAGTTCAAGGAAGAGCACTCAGTGGCATTGCTCTATGGTGCACCTCCGGGATATGTAGGCTATGAGGAGGGTGGCTTGCTGGTTAATAAGATTCGCCAGAACCCCTATAGCGTTGTCCTCTTCGACGAAATCGAGAAGGCACACAAGTCTGTATTCGACCTGTTCCTGCAGATATTGGACGAGGGTAAGCTGCACGACCGTCTGGGACGTGTCGGCGACTTCTCGAATGCCCTCATCCTGTTTACCTCAAATATTGGTGCGCAGACTATCGTCGATCGTTTCAATAGTGGTGTCATCCCTGAGAATAACGAGTTGATGGACATCATGCAAGGCTACTTCCGTCCAGAGTTCCTGGCCCGTCTGACTGAGATTGTGCCGTTCTCGCCAATTACCGACAAGACGGTGGCTCAGATCTTCGACATTCACATGAAGGGACTGTTGAAGTTGTTGGCAGAGCAGGACATCACGCTGACACTAACACCCGAGGCACGACAGACCATCGCACTGCGTGGCTACAATCAGCAGTATGGTGCACGTCCTGTGCTGGGTATTATCCGTAAGGAACTGCGTCACCCCATTTCAAAGATGATGATTGCTGGCAAGATCAAGTCTGGCGACCATATCGAGGTACAGGTGGATAAAGACGGCAAAGTTGAATTCGAGATTAAGAATTAATACTTCGAAATATCGAAATAACGAAATAATTTATTAACTTTAAAACATTACAATTATGGCAATGAAAGAGAATTTCATTTCTATGGCTCCAGATGAGGAGTCTAGTGCAAAAGTCAGTTTGATCGATCAGAACAAAACGTTGATGATTGATCAGTACACAAGTGATGCAGAAGCTGGCAATCCTGAGTTCGTAGAGGATATCCAGAACATCAATGATGCCTTCGAGCACTTCAAGCCCCAAGTTGGTGTTACCTTTACCGACGAAGAAGGCGGTGCAGTAGAGGAAACACTGAAGTTTGGTGAGCTGCGTGACTTCGAAGCTAATGGTGGCAAGGGCCGTCTGGTAGAAAACAGCCCCTTCCTCTCTGGTGTAAAGATGAAGATTGAGACCAATCAGAAGATTCGTAAGAGCATTGAGCAGAACCGCAAGCTGCGCGACATCCTGAAAGATGCTGGTAGCCGCGAAGAGCTGAAAGAGATGTTGAAGTCGATGCTCGACGAGTTGGAGGGTGCTAAATAACCTATATTCCTTCTACACCCTTTTAGAGTCCTTTTTATTTATATTAAGGTATGAAAGCAGAAGAACAAATCAGGCAACTTCAAGAGACCATTGAACAGCTGAAGACTGAAAATGATCAGTTGCTCAGCCGTAATATGCAGCTCAGTGAACAACTCTGCATGTGGTATGAGTTACGTCAGCATGTCAACTGGTTGAAGGAAGAGATGGAGATAGACCGTAGGAACCTGATGGTGGCCGACCTCACGGACGATGCCGAATTGTTGGCAGTAATTGAGGCACGTCTGGAGCAGGATACGTCACTGCTGAAAGGCGACTTCTATGGACCTCAGCTTGCAGAACTGATTGGCGTGTCGCAAGCCCGCCTGACCAGGTTGTTCCGCAATACTACCTATAAGTCTGCTGATGACTACCTCGACTTTGTACGTCTGGTACGTGCCATGCAGTTGCTCCGTGAACATCCTGAATATGGGATCGTTGGCGTGAGCGAGGATGCAGGCTTTAAGTCGGTACGAACTTTCCAGCGTCACATGCAGGATGCGGTGGGCATGAGCCCTGTAGAATTCCGTATGATGATAGAAAAGAATAAGTAAATACGACAGCAAAAAACGTGATGAATGCGTTTTGTCGCAAAAGTCAAAGGCTGTCGCTACAACTCTAAAAGAAAAACCCAAAAATATTGGGAAGCAATCAAAGAAACAACTAATTTTGCAATCAGAAAACAAAAAAAAGAAAAACGATTATGGCAGATACAGAATTGAAACAAGCCCAGGGTGCTGCTCAAGCAGGTGCCGAGCTTCAGGAAAAAGGTAAAGACGTCAGCAAATTGCTGTCATCATTCGGAGGCTTTAATGCCATCCGTGGTTTCATGCCCGATGCAGACAATATGAATCCTGCCCGCAAGGCAGCTAAGGATGTGTTCCTTAAGGACAAGCGTTTCAAGGATAAGCGTGATGGACTGGCCAGAGAGATTAGCCGTTGGCTGGAACTGCTCGATCAGGCAGACATTGACAGCGCTACTGGCTATGCTGATGCTTGTAAGCAGGAAGAAGAGAAGCAGACTGGTGTCTTGAAGCAGGGTATCACCGATGCTCTCTATGCCACTAAGGATTTGGAGCGCTCTTATCGTGAGCTCGACTCATTCTTCAAGACCTGTGGTACCGATAAGGTTAAGAACCTCCGTATCATCAATGTGCTGAAAGAAGATATCGCAGATGCTGACTCTGGTTTCGCACAGGAGGTTGAGAGTATTCTCCGCAATGGTTACGACCGTCTGAGCCTGAAGGATGCCTACAGTCTGGTATGTATTCCTGGTGGCGTCCTGAACGATAAGGTTGACCTGTTGCAGTGGGCAAAGATGGCTTTCAAGTATAAGGTGATGCTGTTGACTGACCATGCTGACGAGTACTCGTTCGACGACCTGCAGGCTAATACCGAAGGCTATCGTGACAGCGATCAGGAACTGATGAACGTCGTGATGTGTGCCAACTGGCTGGTTGGTCGCGAGTCAGAGAAGATGTCTGCTGATGAAGAGGATAGCCCCGCATTCTATATCGCTCCTTCTGCTGCCCTCTGCGGAAAGCTCTATAACGAGACCGCTAACATGGCACAGGGTGCCGGTGGTAAGAAGTATGGTACACTGGACGGCGTGAAGGGTGTGAAGAGTGACCTCTTGAAGTCTGAGATTGCATCGCTCATGGACAACCAGGTGATTCCTATGGTATATAGCGAGGGTCGCGTGATGGCCTTCAACAACACCACACTCTACAATGGCGACCTCGATGCCATGAAGGAGTATCCTATCGTTCGCGTATTCGACTGGGTTAAGAAGGTGCTGATGAACTTCGTACATGAGGTGGCTCTCGAGAACTGGGATCCATACAACAGCCCGAAGAACCTGAAGGCTAAGATTCAGGAGTTCCTCAACCAGTATAAGGGTTATGGCAACCTATTCCAGAACTACGAGATTGGTGAGCCACGTCAGGATCCTGTCACCAAGCAGATTACCTGCGACGTTACGCTGACGCCATTCTACGCAGCCAAGAACTTCATCATCAAGGTTGCTGCCGACAAGAAGGATAAGGAAGCTGCATTGGCTAACGGCTAAAAAGCAAGCATATATTATTCAATTTTATTAACAACTAAAAAATTACAATTATGGCAAAGACTCCAGTAGCAATGAAGATTGACGGTTACAAAGATCGTGAAGTATTGAAGGTAACCTATGAGTTCGAACAGGAAACGGATACAGAGGGACAGATGTCCGGTATCCCCCGCGGTGGAAAGATCAATGTACGTGTCAAGGCACTGAACGACGGAACACCCGACCTGTTGGCTTGGATGGTAGAGCGTAATCTGCCTAAGAACGGAAGCATCGAATTCCAGGAGACCAAGACCGGTAAGGCTATGAAGACCATTAAGTTCACCAATGGCTATTGCGTCGACTTCGAGGAGAAGTGGGAAGACAAGTTGGGTCACTTCGAGGAGATCCAGATTACCTGCAAGCAAATCGAGATCGGTTCAGTCAAGTTCGAGAATGAATGGGCATAAGGCGCTTCGCTAGTGAAAAGTGAAAAACGAAAAGTGAAAAGTTAAGAATTAAGAGTTAAACAATTAAAGAAAAGAAAGGAAACAAGATATGGCAGAGAATGTAACACCAGTAATCCTGAAGGTTAAGGATTTTGAGAATCGTGAGGTGTTGATGGTCGACTACAAGTTCAATCAGGCCACAGATCGTGAAGGACAGATTGCAGGTATCCCCCGTGGCGGTCGCCTAAAAATCCGCGTAAAGGCCATGAACGACGGCAACAGCCAGTTGCTCCAGTGGATGCTCGCTCCCAACGACCCACGTGATTTCACCATCACGTTCCAGAACACTGTCGATGGTTCTACTATGAAGGAACTGAAGGGCACAGGTTGCTACTGTGTGAAGTACAAGGAGGATTGGGAAGACGGTCAGGAGCACTTCGAAGAGATCGAGGTTGTATGCCAGAAGCTCGAGAACGGCCCTGTAGGATTCGACAATCCTTGGAAGTAATATCTTGATGATAATAGCCGGCCCAGACTGGTGCCGCCAGGATGGGCTGGCTATTTTTTTCTCTCAACAATTCAAAACTGAAAGATTATGGCACTCTTATCAACATTGACATTCAAGGACATTACGAATGAATTTAATGTGCTGGATTTCCGTTGTCACTTTTCACGACGCTACAATCACTTCAATCCCGAGTCGACTCCATTTTGTGAGCGGATTGAGATGACCGTAGTGGCTCCAGAAACGGACGACTATACGATTTATGAGTGGTATATCAATCGTAACCTTATGTCAGGTAAGCTGACGTACAAGTTACCTGTAACACTTAAGAGTTCTGGCGAAGATCGTTTAATAGACTTCTTTGATGCACAGTGCTTTTCTATCAGTGAGAATTACAACATTAATGAAAAGAAGAAACGTTTGCTGAAAATAGTCATTATCCCTGAGAAAGTCAGCATGCAGAACGTATCTTTCAGTCACTTGTAGAGTTGGTTTCTTGGTACAATATCTTTTCGCGCACGTACCTTATTATATTAATAAGCAGAAGAAGATAACATCATGAGTGAGGTTAAAGTAATGGTTTTTAATGGCGACGTGGCCAAATTTTGTAAGTCCAGTGATAATGAAGCTTACAAAAATTTGTTCAAAATAGATAAGGGATACGCTGTTCAACAGTTCTCATATCATTGTGAGATGAACCGTGACACTGTCAACACCGTCTATAGTCAGACTGGCAACGTCATCGTAGATTTTGCCATCCGTGTGATGAACAATGATCAGTCGCTCTTCTACGGAAAACTGAAGGATCTGGGTTCTGATGTGTATAGCTTCGTGTGTAACGCAGTTTTTGAGAAGGACGTGCTCAAGAGTTTTGACAATGCCGTCATGGTCGATGGTTTTGTAGTTGATGTTGACGAGGCTGCCTCTAATGATGCGTCACAGGCACGGATGAATGTCAAGGTATTGGCCCGTCAAATCAGTTATGTTCACAAGGATGGCAGTCAGCTTGTTTTGAATATTAGTAATCACGATAATAATTAATTGACACTATGGCAACATCAAATACGGCCACTAAGGCAAAGAGTAACGATTATAAATTCACCGTCAATAGTGTTAACCTGTCATTAACCGACGGCGCAAATGTCAAGATAGTCAGTGACAATGACTATAAGCTGACCTTGAAGTCGCTGCGCTATCACAAGAAGATATACCAGCCAGGCTTTATTGAGGCCAAACTGTTGTTAAGGCAGAATACCAAGACTACCTCAGTTCCCACGAAAGAGCAAGTAGTCGCATTCTTCAAGAACAAGCCTGTTAACTTGTCGCAGAACGGCTCAACTACGAAATACATTGCCAAAGACTATTATGTCTATAAGGTCATGCCTGAGTACTTGCGTGAAACGAAAGGCGAGAAGTCTACCGAACCATATATTAATGTCACGCTCCATATATACAGTCCTGATCATAAGCTGACGCTTGACAAGTACTGTAAGACCCATGTCAACAAGAAACTGGTTGCTGACATCTTGACTGAAGAGACGGAAGATGGTGGTATTCTGAAGGCAGCGGGCTTTTCAAGTAATACCGTGGATGGCTCAAATATTCGCTTCCTCAACTACTACTATGTATCAAAATACATAGACAATGATGAAAATCGGCCTGAATTCAGTTTGCGTGAGTTTATCCAGCCCTATCTGGTTCAGTATAATGAGAGCTTTTACGATTTCCTGAGTCGTACGGCCAATCGTTGTGGCGAGTATCTGTATTACGAGGACGGCATACTGTATTTGGGCCTGAAGAAAAGTACCAGTACCGAAATCGTTGATACCAACAAGGCACTGTCGGTCAGCTATCAGGATGCCGACGAATCGATTGTAGAGACCACCTCTTTCTATCTCAATAGCTCTGGTAAAGACGCTGGTAGCTATGTGAATTACGACGCAGCAAAGATGCTTAAAGCTGCTGACGAGTCCAATCAGGATAAAAAGAATGAGCTGATCAACGAAGCCAATAAGGGTACTATAAACTATCCTTTCTACGACGAGATACCTTTTGACGATTATTTTGGCCTGAACTTTAAGAAGGACAATTTTAGTACGTTTGGTAAGGAGTTCTTTAAGGGCTTGGACGAATTAGTGAGTTTTCTCAATAGCCTGCTTAATATGAGTACGCCTACCAAGATGTTGGCAAAACTGACTGTGAAGTATGGCAATGCATTGGTGATGGCTGGTGGTAAACTGAAGGATGCCAACAGAAATGGTAATGAGAAATGGGTGATTGAGAGCGATGGTTCTGGCAAGAATCGACATGCCAGCGAGCAGTACGACTCGACAGCTCAGGAGGCTACACTCTATGGTTCGAAATTAAACCAAAGCGAACAAAATAAGAACTATGATATTCAGCAGAATCTGAACGCTAAGTTCTACCGCTTTATTGCTGACGGCTGCCAAAATGTTTCCAATCAGCTTGTCCGTGTCAATGTCGGCACGGAGGCAACACCATACCTCCTTGGTGAAGAGGTGACACTGAAAGCCGTGACAGAGAGTAATAACACTGTTAGCTCAAATGATAAGAAGTACATTGTTACAGAGGTGTCTGAAGTTCTGATGTGCGACGATACACAGCGGAATTCTGAAGACTGGCAGATGGGTCAGAGAATTACAGTTGTTCCCTACTATACAAAATCTGTAAAGCAAGGGAAAAACTCAGTGAGCCTGACCATGCCTTGCCCACCAGTTGTACTGCCTTTTGTTAAGACTTCTGGTCCGCAGCGTGCATACGTGGCAGAGAGTGGCGATCCTGGCAAGTTAGGTCGTGTCTGCATCCGCTATCCCTGGCAGAATAAGGATGACGTGTCGTCGCCTTGGATTCGTATGGCCGTACCTTTTGCACCTAACGACTCGACGAACGGTGGAGGTATGTTGTTTACACCAGACGAAGGCGACGAGGTTCTGGTAGATTATGAGAACGGCAACATTGAGCATCCATACGTTATCGGCTCTCTCTACACAGGCAGGGCTAAGGCGCCTGGTAAGGGACGTTCAATCGTTTCAAAACGCGGCCATCGTCTCACGTTCAATGATGACGATTCTATCATGGATTTCATGTCGGGCATATATCCTGGCTTAGAAATTGCAAAGAATTTCTCTACGATGATTTCCTTCGGTGATGAATGTGACTTTGGCGAGGATAATGACTTCTGCGGTGGCACTACGATTACCGACAAATGGGGAATTTATAAGATTGATGCCTCGTCAACGAATCGTAAGATTACCATCCAGTCACCTTTTGGCGATGTCAGCATCAGTGCGCTTTCCGGTATTCAGATTTCGGCTCCTAACGGTGACGTGACTATTAAGGGTAAGAACGTCTCCATTGAGGCAGGTAATGAGGTGAACATCGTTTCCGGTAAGTTTATCAACGAGAAGAAATTGGATTTGAAGAGTTTCGGTGAAAGCTATCTCAAGGACTTGGTTTCCAATGTCGTCAGCGATTACGTGGCACCGATAGCCGACTTCAGTCTGCTTCGTACCGTATTCGAGGCTTTGGTGAAGCCTGCTGCCGGCACTTTGAATATCCAGTCAGGTCGCTACCTGTTGCTCAATGCCGGTGGTGGTCAGGCCGAGATACCTAACAAGGGCTACTCTGTCAAGGGTCTGATTAAGCAGGAAAGTGCTGCTGAGGATAAGGTCAAGATGGCTAATACGATTCGTACAATCGACACCTTCGTAGATACCAAAGTCGGTGTGTTATGGGATAAGTACAAAGATGTCCAGGAGGCTATGGCGGAATATGTCAATTATGACGACATGCACAAAAAACTCAAGTTGGCAGATGTGCTGAAGAATGCTTATGATGGCGTGTACCTCTATAATGATAAAGATTTTGATTATATTTCTGTATTTAAAAATAATGCTATTATTAAAAATGAGACATGGGATGCCCTAAAGGCTCTGAAGATTGCCATCAGGACATTGAAATCGACAGCTGATAAAATCAAGACGGGTAATGGCATCAGCAATCAGGACGAAAAGACCTATGGTGTTGAACTCAAACCGACAGTAGAGTCATGTCTTCCAGCTATTATCAAGGATATCTGTGATGGCAAGGATAAGGAATTCAAGAAGACCGAGGCAGATTTTAATGCCTTGAAGACACCATTCAAGCGCATGCTCTTCGATAAGACCAACGAGAAGGCCAAGGTGCTGCAGCAGGATCCGCCCACGGGTCAGACGAAAGTTACCTTTAATAGCTTGTCTGACTACGATAATCTTGCCAATTGGGATAAGTTTATCAGTTATCTTGGCGATTACAACACCGTTAACAAAAAGCTCAGTCTGGCTGCAACCCTCGCTGAAAGTGTGAAGAAGCAGATGGAGGAGAACGTGCCCTTCACCACCAACGGCTGGTCGTACGAGAATGACCTTTGGGATACTTGTAAGCAAGGCGAGATCCTGCTGTCCGACAAAGGCCAGAAGGAGACTATCAATATCGTGAACGGTGCTTTGAACCGTACGCCGAATACCGACGACTATATGGACGAGTTAAAAGATCAATTAAGAAATATGTAAAGAGAAAGGGAACAGGTTATGGCAAAGACTGTTGATAATACGATATTCAAAGACTGGCTCGACTTGGCTGAGAAGTTCAAGGGCATGGTCGACAAGGCTGTGGACGAAATCCATGAAGCCAAGCAGGAGGTTGAGGATATGAAGACCGATTTCCTGAATGAGATTCATAAGGGCCAGTATATTTGGGATCCGAAGAGCATCACCATCTCGTCGCCGAAGATTATTATTGGCAACGTGAATAAGGACGGTGCGTTGAAGGATGGCGGTGGTACGGTCATCATCAAGGGCACACAGATCGATTTGAATGGTGTGGGTGCAGAGGGTAAGATAGCTGTTGCTGCCCCTGTGATTGAACAAAGGGCTGTCAATCCGGGTATTGATGGTCAGGAGGCCATCGTCTATCATACTTCGCGCATTTCGTCACAGGCTCGTTCTATCATTATTGATAGTAAGAATCCCATTGATGATGAGAATAAGAACGGCACATTTCTGCCCTCTCCTCGTACTGAAGGTGTCTCTATTCTGTCAGAACAGGGCATCAGGGTTTCTGCTACGCTTTCGAAGACTGGCAAGAAATATGCTCTTGACGATATGGTGGACACCCTTACTGACGAGAGTGATAGGCTGAAGGATCAGATGAAGGACTTGAAGACGGCTATTGATGATGTCGTAACGAAGATGAATCAGACGCTGGCTGGCGAGAAGGACCTGAATAATGGCGATCGCGACCTGACGCGTACGAATGTGATAGCCATCGACGAGCTAAACAAACGCATGAAGGAACAGGTGCCCATTTTCTATAATGCGATGAACGAATACGTGGAGAAGATATCCCGTATGCTGGAAATCAAGCGCCAGTTAGCATGTTTGGAGAATGAAAAGAAATCCGAGTCACAGAAGGCCGATAAAAAAGCATTCCAAACCACGCCTACCGGTACTTCCTTGATGCTGGAGTCTGAACTTGTCCAGTTGCGCAGCGTTGATGGTGATGGTAACTATCGCACCAATCCTGATGCTGGCATCGAAGTCCGTGGCAATGACATCAAGCTGCGTTCGATGAGCAGGACTGACGATGATAAACAAGATGACGTGCTGACACCTCCTGAGGCCAAAGGCCGCATCACTATCCAGTCGCGTAACGTCACCATCTCTACAGCCAATATCAAGGAGCACAAGTATAAAGAAGATGGCACACTCGATTCGGCCAAGTTCCCGTTAGAAGGCGATGTCACCATCCAGTCGAAGACTATCAATATGGAGGCCGTCGATTTGGAGCAGACGGCTCCTGGCAAGATGAAGGAGACCAAGCTTACCGAAGGCGGCGCTATCAATATGCGTGCTGAGAAGGTGAAGGTAAAGACTCACAACGAAAAGGGCGAGAGCGTTGGCAAGTTCAGTGTCAATAGCCAGAAGATTTCGATGAAGTCTACCAACCTTGAAGGCTATAATGATGCTTTCGATCTTGACGATCAGGGCAATGCGAAACGCGAGAAAGCTAAGTCGAAGGCGGTGACTGCTGGCAGTAAGATGCTGCTGTTATCAGAAACCATGAATCTTGGCTATAAGAACAAGGATATGATCTCCAAGGAGATATACATGCAATCGAAAGAGCAGACCTCTCTCGGCAGCGAGAAGAAGACATTGCAATGGGGAGGCGAGAAGGCTTCATTCATCATGAACGACGGTAATGTTGAATTAACAGCCAACAGCAAGATGATGCTCACAGCCAGTGACGGACTCGAAGTCTCAGGCAAAACAACCATGGAAGGAAACCTTATAGCTAAGGAAGTCACTGCCGACAATCTGACTGCCAATAAGGCTGTCAAGGCACCCAACATTGGCGATGGTGTCCTGGTGTCGATATTCTCTAAAGTTACAAAGAAATCTGAAAAGCCTCAACTAAAGGAAAGCGATTTATAAAACAATACGACTATGGGTAAATTTGTATGTCAAGGCGCAATGTTGCAGTGCACATTTGGAATGGCTCCGTCGACTTTGTCGATTATCGACCCCATGCGCCCCAAGTTAATGAATATGGCAATTGGCAATATCATGG
>Ga0310786_10003651_pt1 | contig 22164 bp, 19 predicted proteins | sample AusTroGonzalo_MG_FD_203881 | JGI IMG/M metagenome (GOLD analysis project Ga0310786, IMG submission 203881) | Bovine rumen microbial communities from tropical cattle in Woodstock, Queensland, Australia - Gonzalo_03 (v2) (version 2) | ecosystem: Host-associated > Mammals > Digestive system >...
ATAATCCATTTTTCAAAGCGTAAATACCAGCACGCGATTTATTCCAGATAAATCGGGTTCAACACGTTCGAATTTCCAACCAAAATATTCAAATATTTTTATAACTGGATTTGATTGACCGACACCGATTTCCAGATATATTTTTCCGTCGTCTTTTAATAGATTAATGGCATTTTTTGCGATTTGTTCATATGCGGCCAATCCGTCGTTGTTCGCATATAGTGCGATTTTTGGGTCGAATTTCGCAAAATCGTTCACACGTGTATCGCCATATGCGATATAGGGTGGGTTTGAAACGATAATGTCAAATTTTTCCTTTGATTTGAATTTTGCAAAATCGGCATGAACTATTTTTATTTTATTTTGTAAATCAAATTTTTTTACGTTTATGTTTGCAACGCGTATTGCAGAACGCGATTTATCGATTCCCAGGCCGCTTAATCCCTTTATATTTTTACACAGGGCGCAAATTATGCAGCCCGTGCCGGTTCCCATATCTAAAATTCGACGTTCATGGTTTTCAATACAATCTTTGATAACGGCCGTGACCAATGTTTCGGTATCTGGTCGTGGGTCCAATGTATGTTTGTTCGTATAAAAATCCAAACCGTAAAACCATTTAGAATGTATGATTTTAGCAACTGGCATCCCGCGACGCAACGCCCGTGCATATAATAAAACACGTAAAAATGAAATCTTTTTATATTTTTCCGTGATAATCCGGGCGGCACGGGGGCCACCTGCGGATTGTAATATCGAGAAGGCTTGATTTATATTCATATTTTTATTATAATAGCCCCTATGAAAAAATCAAAATATATTATCAGAAAAACAAAAATAATTGCTAAAAAAACATATCGGCGAATTGGCAACATTCATGCGTTATCACGTATGATGTTAATTTTTGCGACGATGTTGATGGCAATCGCGATTGGTGTGATGTTGTTTTATAAACCGTCGGAACCTGTGGTGATTGTGCCACCTGAATCCCATACAGTCATAGAAATTAAATCTGGGGACACATTGTCAAAGGTATTACGTGAACGTGGCTTTTCAATACAAGACGTTGATAGTATTGCCAAAGTATTAAAGAAAGATGCGAAATTCACAACTTTGCACGCCGGTAAAGATAAAATTGATTTTATTCGCCCAAGCGAAGATTTGCCAATATCAAAAATTGTTATTATGAACGGCCCATGGAACCGTGTCGAAATAGATTGTGGCGAAGCGGGCACATGGCAATGTCAGAAAATAGAAATAGAACGCGATACACGTGTTGCCTATCGCGAAGGTGAAATTTTAGATGGCGATAGTTTTTATTTGGCAGGTCAACGCGCCGGCATCCCGGCCAGTGTGTTGGCTGATGTTTATGATTTGTTGGCTTTTGAAATGGATTTTGAACGAGATGTGCGTGCGGGGCAACATTTTTTCGTTCTTTACGAAGAAAACTTTGCCGCCGATAAAAAAGTAGATAATGGTCGTGTTATTGCCGTTTCTTTCCAGGCGTTACGTGGAAACGTTCAAATGTATCGATTCGTTAAGGGCGATGGTAACGTCGGATATTATGATGAAAATGGTAATGGTGCAATTAAATCGTTAAAAAGAACCCCGATAAATAACGCAAAAATCACATCCAGTTTTTCTGGTCGTCGTAAACATCCGGTGTTGGGATTTACACGTGCACACAAAGGTGTTGATTTCCGTGCAGCAACTGGGACACCGATTCCGGCTGCGGGGGCAGGGCGCGTCGTTGCACGTGGATTTAATCGTGGTCACGGGAACTATGTAAAAATCAGACATAATGGAACATATGAAACATTGTATGCGCATATGTCGCGTTTCGCCAAAGGGGTAAATGTTGGAACCACCGTGAAACAAGGCCAAACAATCGGATATGTGGGGTCAACGGGATTATCAACCGGACCACATTTGCATTATGAAATTATTAAAAACGGTCAACATGTAAATCCGATGACTGTGAAATTGCCAGCGATAAATAATTTGGATTCGAAAAATAAGCCACTGTTTATGGAACATAGGGCAAGAATCGATGCAATTATATCGTCAATGAAAGATGATCCGGACCAGGTTGTTCGGTTATAACAAAGGGGTGAAAAAATGATGACAGGATTTTGGGAATTTTTATTAGTGTTGATGTTGTTCTTTGTTTATTTTGTGCCGACTATTGTTGCGTATTCACGCAGGCACAGAAACACATTGGCTATATTTATATTGAATTTATTTGCAGGTTATACATTGTTCGGTTGGGTCGTTGCTATGATTTGGGCTGTGTATAAACCAGAAGAAACACATAGCGTTCGCAAAAATAAAAAGAAATAAAAAATGGGGCATGCGCCCCGTTTTTTATTCGGTTTTTTCTTCATTCGTTTTGAATTGCATATCGTATAACATCTTGTATGCACCACATTCGATTTTTAACAAATCTTTGTGTGTTCCTGATTCTACAATTTGTCCGTCATTTACAACGATAATTTTACTGGCGTTTCGAATCGTGGACAAACGGTGGGCGATAACAAACACAGTTTTGTCATGCATCAGGTTTTCAATGGCCTTTTGAACGACTGCTTCGGATTTGTTATCTAATGCGGATGTCGCTTCGTCCAATACCAATATTGGTGCATTTTTCAAAAATGCACGCGCGATTGCAACACGTTGTTTTTGACCACCAGATAATAACACACCACGTTCACCAATTTTTGTATCAACACCATGTTTTAATGTACTTAAAAATTCATCTAAATATGCTAATTTAATTGCGCGTTGCAATTCTTCTTCAGACGCGTTTTCGTTCCCCAGCATAATATTTTCACGGATTGTGCCGTCGAACAAGAAATTGTCTTGGAATACAACCGCGATATTTTGACGCAAAGAATGCAAAGTAAAATCACGAATATCGGTTCCGTCAACCGTTATTGCACCACCAGAAACATCATAAAATCGTGGTAGCAAATTTACAAGTGTGGTTTTCCCGCCACCTGAATTTCCGACAATCGCGATGGTTTCACCACGATTTACCGATAAATTAATCTTTTTTAATACCGGAACATCAGGCAAATAATTAAATGATACATCTTCAAATTTTATCAATTTGTGTGTTTTTGGCATTTCGATGGCATTTGGTCTGTTTTGAATTGCAGGTTGTGCATCCAGGATATCAAACACCTGTTCAATGGCCCAAAAAGAACGTATCACCGCGTTATAATCGCCGCCCAGGGCCTTAATCGGTGTGTATAACAATATCAATGATGTTAAAAATGATACGAAACCACCAGTGGTCAAATGTCCATGCAAAATTAGATATGAACCAAACCACAACGCCAATGCAATACCAAATGATAATACGATGTGAATCACAGGTGTTAACCATTGTGTGCGTTTGAACAATTTCATGCCCAAATTGAATGTTTCGTTCAATACAGTGTTGTATCGAGTGTTTTGATAATCTTCAAGATTATATGATATGATAGTTTTATTTCCTGAATACGTTTCATTGTATTTTGTTGTTAATACTGCACCAACCTGCATAGATTTATTCAATACAGGTGTCACACGTTTTTTTAACGACAACATTGGCAAAAATGCGCACAATAATATCGTCACGCAGACCAATGCCAATTGCCATGAATTATAAAACAATACGAATATCAAAGATATTGATGTGAAAAATTTTTGAACAAATGATTTAACGTTGCTCAATAATCCGGCGCATGCAGTATCAGCATTTCCACTGAATTTAACCAATATATCGCCCGAATTTTTAGATGTAAAAAATTCGGTTTCAAATGTTAACATTTTTTTGAACAAATCGGCCTTTAATAAATTAGTAATTTTGGCACCAACCCATGTGTTTAAGTATCCGACTGTATAGGTTAAAAGTCCCTGGATGGTGGTGAAACCAACAATTACGACCGGCAACAACCAATTTGCGAATATAGGATTTTCATTTATCATGCCGTCGGTAAATGGCTTTATTGCCCATGCAATAACCGCATCCAACATACCAACAGGTATCGCCAAAACCAACGTTAACACCGCACGTCCCCAAAATGGTTTTATGTATGGCCACATGCGTTTATAATTTTTTACGAACATATTCTCGGTTATTTTTTTCATTTTTTGTACCTATATATTTTATCCTGTGATAGATTACCCAATTTTCCGGCGGTTGTCAATATCTGTGTTTTTTGTAAAAAAATAAAAATTTTTGATTTTGTCCTTGATTTTATGTGACTTTTTGTTCAAAATACGCGCGGTCTAAACAAATATAAAATACAAAGGAGATACCATGGATAATAAATGGGTTTATACGTTTGGGAATGGTGCCGCCGAAGGTCGCGCAGACATGCGTAATCTGTTGGGGGGCAAAGGTGCCAATTTGGCAGAAATGAATTTGGTTGGTTTGCCGGTTCCTGCGGGATTTACGGTGACAACTGATGTTTGCAGATATTATTATGAAAACGGGCAAACATATCCTTCTGATTTGATGGACCAGGTTAAAACTGGGATTGCACATATTGAATCTATTATGGGTAAAAAATTTGCCGATATGGAAAATCCATTGTTGGTATCTGTTCGTTCTGGTGCACGTGTTTCTATGCCGGGTATGATGGACACTGTGTTAAATTTGGGTTTGAACGACGAAACGGTCAAAGCGTTGGCAAAATCTGCAAATAACGAAAGATTTGCATATGATTCATATCGTCGTTTCATTATGATGTTTTCGGATGTTGTGTTGGGCGCAGATATCGATTTGTTCGAACACACATTGGAACGCATGAAAGAAGACAAAGGTTATAAAGTTGATACTGAATTAACCGCCGAAGATTTGAAAGATTTGGTTGAAAAATTCAAAGAAATTGGTGTCAAAATTGGTAAGGTTTTCCCTCAAGATCCATGGGAACAATTGAAATTAGGTATTGGGGCTGTGTTTGGTTCTTGGATGTCCAAGAAGGCAATCACATATCGTAAATTAAATAATATTCCGGGTGATTGGGGAACTGCTGTGAATGTCCAAGCGATGGTGTTTGGTAATTCTGGTGATGATTCTGCAACGGGTGTGTGTTTTTCACGTGACCCAGCCACAGGTGAAAACAGGTTTTATGGTGAATATCTGATTAACGCCCAAGGTGAAGACGTCGTTGCGGGTATCCGTACCCCACAACCAATGGCCAAAGATGATTCTGGACGTGTATCTTTGGAAGAAGCAATGCCAGAAGTTTACGGCGAATTGGTTGATGTTCGCAACAAATTGGAACAGCACTATAAAGATATGCAAGATATGGAATTTACGATTGAACATAAAAAATTGTGGATGTTGCAATGCCGTAACGGAAAAAGAACCGCTGCAGCGGCAGTGCGTATGGCCGTTGAAATGGTCGAAGAAGGTCTGCTCTCCAAAGAAGAAGCAATCTTGCGCGTGGGCGCAGATCAATTGAATCATTTGTTGCATCCAATGTTGGATCCAAAAGCAGAAAAGAAAGTTATTGCAACCGGGTTGCCTGCATCCCCAGGTGCTGCGGTTGGTCAAGCGGTGTTTAATGCCGAAGATGCCGAAGCATGGAAGAAGGATGGCAAAAAAGTTATGTTGATTCGCGTTGAAACATCACCTGAAGATATTGCAGGTATGAACGCGGCTCAAGGTGTGATTACTGCGCGTGGTGGGATGACATCACACGCGGCGGTGGTTGCACGTGGTATGGGAACACCATGCGTTTCGGGGTCTCCAGACATCAAAATTGATTACGAAACAAAAACAATGAAAACAACATCAGGCGTGACAATTCACGAAGGTGATTGGGTTTCTATTGATGGTGCCAAAGGTCAAATTATCGAAGGTGCGGTTCCAACAGTGTCTGTGGAATTGACAGGTAATTTCGGAACACTGATGAAATGGGTTGATGAAATCAAAACCTTGACGGTGAAGGCGAACGCTGAAACACCAAAAGATGCAAAACAAGCACGTGATTTCGGTGCCGAAGGAATCGGTTTGGCGCGTACAGAACACATGTTCTTTGATCCATCTCGTATTCAAGATATGCGCGAAATGATTTTGGCAGATGATGAAGCAGGACGTCGTGCGGCATTGGATAAATTGTTGCCATATCAAAAAGCGGACTTTATCGAATTGTTCAAAATTATGGATGGTCTGCCAGTGACAGTTCGTTTGATTGATCCACCACTACATGAATTTTTGCCACATACCGAAGCGGATATGAAAGAATTGGCAGAACATATTGGCAAACCAATCGAATTTGTTAAATCACGTGCCGAAGCATTAAAAGAACAAAATCCAATGTTGGGACATCGTGGTTGCCGTTTGGCCATCACATATCCTGAAATTTGCGAAATGCAAACACGGGCGATTTTGTTTGCAGCGATTGAATGCAAAAAAATGGGCGTGCGCGTATTCCCAGAAATCGAAGTTCCATTGGTTGGTTCAAAGAAGGAAGTCGATATTGTCAAAGCGGTTATCGATGCAACTGCGGATGCTGTGTTTGCAGAAACAGGTGAATTGATTGAATACACAGTTGGTTCAATGATTGAATTGCCACGTGCCGCAGTATTGGCAAATGAAATTGCAGAAAGTTGCGAATTCTTTGAATTTGGGACAAACGATTTAACACAAACAACATTGGGTATGTCACGTGATGATACAGGCAAGATTTTGGACGAATATCGTGCACGTGGTGTATATGTTGCCGATCCATTTGCGTCTGTTGACCAATTAGGCGTTGGTTTGTTAATCAAAGATGCGGTTGCCAAAGCACGCGCAACCAAAGGCGACAATATCCATTTGGGTGTTTGTGGTGAACATGGTGGTGATCCAGAATCTATTGAATTCTTCCATAAATGTGGATTCAATTCTGTATCATGCAGTCCGTTCCGTGTGCCAATTGCACGCCTTGCGGCGGCTCAGGCGGCGGTCAAATTCCCACGTAAAAAATGAAGTGGATTTTGATAAAAATAAAACCCCGATTTATTCGGGGTTTTGTTATTGTAATTTTTTTATCGGTGTAATCCGCCGTTTATTGCGATTTGTTGACCATTGATATATGCGGCACGTTCAGATGCCAAAAATGTCGCTAAATCTGCAATTTCGTTGGGATGGGCAAAACGTTGGTTTGGAATAAGTGTTTTTATTTGTTGTTTATATTCGTCGCGCACTTTGTCTATGGCATGTGTTTCAACAAATCCCGGAGCAATACTGTTTGCAGTGATATTGTATTTTCCATATTCTGCCGCGATTGTTTGGGTTAAAGCATGCAGGGCGGCTTTGCTGGATGCGTATGCAGACATTCCGGCGTCACCACGTTGACCCGTTAACGATGTTATATTTATGATGCGACCATATTTTGCTTTGCGCATATATGGCAACGCATTACGAACCAATTGATACGGTTGTTGATAATTTATCATCATCATGTGTTCAACAAATTCTGGTTCGGAATATGTAATTGGTCGACCATCGGTCACCGCGGCATTGTTCACCAAGATATCTATTTTCCCAAATTTTAAAATAGTGTATTGAATAAGTTTTTTCCCTGAATTTGGTTCGGACAAATCCATCTTGACCCAAGACATGCGTGGTATATCTTCTATATCGGTATCTTTCAGTATATCGCTTACTGTGGTACTAATTTTTCCTGAATTTCGGCCGGTTATAATCACTGTTGCACCAGATTTGAAAAATTCGGTTGCAATTGCAGCCCCAATTCCGCCGGTGGCACCAGTAATTAATGCGACTTTGTCATCCAATCTTATATCCATAATCATTTACCCTGGATTTATTTTTGTCTATTATATAACGCAAAATATAAAAATCCAGTTTTTTATGAATGCTGTTAAGATACCGTTCCTACGGAAATATTGGTGCGATTTATTTATAATGTTTATTGTCTTAAAAGACTTTTAACCATTTAACCACAGGAGAAAAAAATGGGAGCATTATTACACTATGTCTTGAAACCTTTGTCCTTGATTGGGGCATTGAACTGGGGATTGGTCGGATTTTTCAAATTCGATTTTGTTGCTTGGATATTTGGGAACATGACAGTATGGTCACGTTTAGTGTATGCCGTCATCGGGTTAGCGGCTTTGATTTGGGCGCTGATTTGGATTTTTGGCGAAACACCCCAAGACGAAGAATACACCAGACATCGTAATTAAAAATTTCTTTTCATAGTCATATGTATCAACAGAATGCCATTTTTGGCATTCTTTTGATTTGTAAACGATTCTTTTTATGTTATAATACGTATTGCGAAAGCAGAGGTGAGAGATATATATGGGGTGGTGGCTTTCGTAAAAATATATATTTTGGGCCATGTCCCACCATCCCATTTTCTTGATTTTTTAACACTATTTCACAGAATCGATTCGGTTGCATTTTATAAAAATGCCTTTAATCAATACGATATAGTTAAAAAATCAATATCTTGATTCGAATCGGTAATTTTTTATCTATATTTTGATTTTTTTGTATTTTCGAATCGATTTTTTTTACTTTTTTTGACGAAAAAGAACACAAAAAGACCTTTGGTGTCTAAAATGGGTGCGAATCGGTTATATGAAAAACGTCCCAAAGCCGCACAAAACCGCCATTACAAAAAAGCAAGAAAAAAAATCAAAAAAAATTTTTTTTTGATGATGAGAATCGTTCATAAATACTGTATATTGTGTAGCAAGAAACAAAAAACATACTACATATAGTATTTTTGCCAAAAAAGGGGACTATAAATATGGCGAATATGGAAAACGAAGTTAAAATTCAGGTTGTATCCACACTGACATGCAGTTTGGAATCTATTAAAAAGCGTTCTGGGGAAATTGTTCCTTTTGATGCGAAAAAGATTTATGAAGCGATTAAGCGCGCCGTTGATGTCACATGCGAAGTATCCGATGCAGATATTGTTAAAATAACCCAGGATGTATTAAAACGTCTTGATAAAAAATATGTTGATGCAATCCCAGATGTCGAAGGTATCCAAGAAATCGTTATTCAAACATTGATGGATGCGCATGCGTATAAAACGGCTGAAGCTTATATAATATATCGTCAAAAACGTTCAGAGATTCGTAATTCTATGGTTGATGCTGTCGAAGTTATCAATGGATACGTTTCTGAGGCGGATTGGCGTGTAAAGGAAAATTCTAATATCGGCTATTCGATTGGTGGTTTGATTTTAAGAACCAGTGAACGTATGACCGCGGAATATTGGTTGAATTTATATCCAAAAGAAGTTGCCGAAGCGCACAAATCTGCGGCGTTCCATATTCATGATTTAGGATGGTTGACCGGTTATTGTGCGGGTTGGTCACTTCGCGAATTGTTATACGAAGGATTCAACGGGGTCAAAGGTTATTTACAATGTGCGCCGGCGAAACATATGGCAACTGCGGTTTCTCATATGGTGAATTTCTTGGGGACATTGCAAAACGAATTTGCAGGGGCCCAGGCGTTTTCATCGGTTGACACATATTTGGCACCATATGTTCGTTTGGATAAAATGTCATATGCTGATGTGAAAAACTCTATGCAGACATTGGTGTTTAATTGTTCTGTGCCATGCCGTTGGGGGACACAAACACCGTTTATTAATTTCACATTTGATTGGACCTGTCCAAAAGATTTACGTGAACAACGTCCATTTGTTGGCAAAAAGATGGTTGATTTCACATATGGCGATTTGCAACCTGAAATGGACATGATAAACCGTGCGTTTATTGAAGTTATGACCGAAGGTGATGCATTGGGGCGTCCATTTACATTCCCAATTCCGACATATAATATTACTGATGATTTCCCATGGGATCATCCGAACGTCAAACCTTTGTTTGAATTGGCGGCGAAATATGGTATTCCGAATTTCCAGAATTTCTTGAATTCTGATTTGAATCCGACGGACGTTCGTTCTATGTGCTGCAGATTGCGTTTAGATGTGCGTGAATTGTTGAAACGCGGTGGTGGTTTGTTTGGTTCTGCGGAAAAGACCGGATCAATCGGCGTTGTGACTATTAATTTGGCACGCCTGGGATACACGCATAAGGGTGACCGCGAAGGTTTATTCCGTGAATTAAAACGCTTGCTGGATTTGGCGCGCGATTCGTTGGAAATCAAGCGTAAAATTATTTCGAAAAATTTGGAACATGGGCTTTATCCATTTACAAAGCGCTATCTGGGCAGTTGGGATCATCATTTTTCAACAATTGGTGTGAACGGTGCGAACGAAATGGTTTTGAATTTCACAAACGGTTCGGACAACATTGCCACAGTATTTGGTAAAAACTTGGTTCTGGAAGTGATGGATTTCATCCGGACTAATTTGGCGGATTACCAGGAAAAGACCGGCAATCTGTATAACTTAGAGGCGACTCCGGCCGAAGGCTGTGCATATCGTTTTGCGAAAACAGATAAAAAGAACTTCCCGGATATTATAACTGCGGGAACGCCGGATGCGCCATATTATACGAATTCGACACAATTGCCTGTGTATTTCACAGACGACCCATTTGTCGCCTTGGAACACCAGGAAGAATTGCAACGCAAATACACGGGCGGCACAATGTTGCACCTGTACATGGGTGAACCAGTGTCATCGGGTGAAGCGGCCGAAAAAATTGTGCGGACTATATTTGAAAATTACAAGGTGCCATACATGACATTGACTCCGACATTTTCGATTTGTCCGAAACACGGTTATTTGCCGGGCGCGCATGATTTCTGTCCGAAATGTGATGCAGAAATCGCCGCGAACAGCAATGATTCACAATGCAAATGTTGTTGTGATCACAAAGAATAATAATAAAAAAACAAAAAGAAAGGAGAGCAAAATGAACCCACAAACAAGAACACCATGCGAAAAATTTTCACGTGCAATGGGATATATCCGTCCAGTCAGCAATTTCAATACTGGAAAATATGCTGAATTCTGTGAACGCAAAACATTTACCGAATCGAATTCGTTATCGGCGGGCGCGCGTCATGCTGAATTGATGAAAAAGGCTGCTTAACACATTATGAAACAGATTCAAATCGGCGGCCTGGTTTCCTTTACGACTATTGATTTTCCTGGGAAACTGGCCGCTGTATTATTTTTGTGCGGTTGTCCGTTGCGGTGTGCGTATTGTTCGAATCCGCATTTGATACCATTGGCGGATGGCGAATACGATCCTGAAAAAGTTTTCGATTGGATACGCGAACGCGTTGGCAAATTGGAAGGTATCGTTTTTTCTGGTGGTGAAGCGTTAATGCAATCCGACGCGACGATTGAATATATGCGGCGCGTGCGGGAATTGGGATTTGCAATCGGTCTGCATACAAATGGGTTTTATCCCGATTCGTTAAAACGGGTTTCTGACATCGTCGATTGGGTCGGCCTGGATTTCAAGGCGACACGTGCGAACTATGCCGATTTAACCGGTGTTGATGTTGCGTATGACCGAATGATTGAATCATTAAAATATTGGGTGTCAACGGGACGCGGATTAGAGGTGCGCACCACATGTGACCCACAATTCGTTGGCAAAGATGATTTGCTGGAAATCGCGCGAATCGCATCATCTATGGGTGTAAAAAATTTCGCAGTGCAAAAATACACGCCATATCACGAATGCGAATGTGATAAATGTGGGTGTCACAACGAATCGCATGGCGCGACACATGTCCAAACAACCGACGCGGACAGGGCGCAATTTTTTACGGATTGCGAATTAAAAGAAAAAATCAATGCCATGTTCGATAGTGTTATATGGCGCGAATAATTTGAATTTTATTATATAATTGAAGAAAACACCCAACGGGTGTTTTTTTATGTTGCGGTGATTAAGATTTTTTTGATAGAATAATTTCGTCGGAAAGGGTTTTTCCGATGGGGTATCAAGACCCGAAATAACGAGAACGTTCATATTGCGATTCGTATATGAACAAAATCTCCAACCAAAGAAAAATAGGTTGGGGGGCTGTCGAATATATTGAATAAGACGCACAATTTCTCGTTAGATTGTCTTGAACCTCCAACCACCCAAAGCGATTTTGGTGGTTTTTTTAAGTTCCCCTCATGTAGAGGGGTGGCCAACGGCCGGGGTGGTCTTTCCTGCGGCAAGCGGGGACGGATGGCGGGGAAAACGAAAGAAAAAGGAAAGAGAAATGATTCGGTTATTATTGTTTGCATTATTGTTCGCGATGCCTGCGGCGGCGGACGATGTGTTTATGAACAATACAACATCCGAATCAGATATGTGCGTTATATCGGTCACGGGTCAAACCGCGTCAACACCAAACGCCGTCGCACACGCAAATTGGTCGCCAATAACATATAATTGCGCGGCGGGAACATATTTACCGGCGGGGAATTCATGGACGTCCGATACACAATATGCCGAAAATTGTGCACAATGTCCTGCTAGGTGGTATTGCGTTGGTGGACAATACACATATGACGCAGACTATGACCAAGGTATAGATGATTGTAAAATTGGATACACATCACCTGCTGGTGCAAGTTCATGCACTCAAGAAATGTATAGTATCAATTATATTTTAAAAGGTGGTTCCATATTACCGTCAACATATACACAACTTGAATACATAGAGTCTACGGGTGAACAGTATATTGATACAGGTTACATAGTTCAAATTGGTGATACAATAAATGCAAGGTTTGAAATAACAAATGCAGATATAAACTGGCGTGCAATTTTTGGTGGGGCTTCAGATGGTACAAATGGTATGTTTTATGTGTCTGTTGGTGGCGGACGCAACGCATGTTATTTTGCAAATACATACTGTGGTACATGGCGAATAAACATGCCTTATGAAGTATCTGTTTTTATTAATAATCATACTAACAACGCAAATAGTTGGCTAACGGTAGGAAGTCGACAAACATTTTTTCCTATTATACTTGAAAATGTAAGTCTTAAAATATTTGCTAGAAATAATTATCAAGCCAAACTTATTGGTAAATTTTATTTTTTAGATGTTGTTCGAAACAGTTTAACAATTCATCAATTTATTCCAGCGCGTCGCAATAGTGATGAAGCGGTCGGAATGTACGACACTGTATCTGGTGCTTTTTTCACAAACGCAAACACAGGGGATTTTATTGCGGGACCTGTTGGCTCTATATCAAAATCATATACCTATGGTGTCGGTACAACAAAAAATCCGACACTAGTTCGCAGTAATAGTTCATTCGTCGGTTGGTGCACTGATGCGGGGTTAACAAATTGTGCGGCGACGCAAACAATCGGCACGACCGCAACTGGTGATAAAACGTTCTATGCGAAATATCTGTGTGATACGGGGTATAGTACCAACGTATCAAATACCGCGTGTAGTGCGAATACCATTACTGTTAATTGGGATAATGGTGCGGGCGGCGCAACCCAGAATACATGTACATATGGTGGTGATTTGACGACACCAACAACACCCCCAACCAAACGTGGCCACGTATTTACCGGTTGGACATTTAATTTAGGAAATTAATTCCAGAGTGCGTATTCCCCGCCCGTGGCGGGGAACCAAAGACCATCCGCCTTCGCCACTTCGTTAAAACTTTGTGGTGCAAGTGCCAAAAGCTACGGCGCGACTTTGCCCCGGCCGTTGGCCACCCCTCCACAGGAGGGGAAACTTGCACCATGACAAAATTCTCCCCTGTGGGGGGAGTACGTCCGAAGGACGGGAGGTAGGGCGACCCATCGGAATGACCAGGGTGTTTTCCAAGAATTTGACCGTATATTTTTTCATATTTTTTGTTGTAAAAATGCATGTTGTCTGATAGGATATAATACATATATATCGGAGAGAGTTTATGAAATTTTCTGTTGCGATTTTTGCGCTGATTCCGGTTATGGCTTTTGGTGCGCCGGATTGTGAAAATTTACGCGTTATGCCAGATGCTGTGCAATCGTTACAGGATGTTATCGAATTGGGTTTGTGTCGTAATCCGCAAACTGCGGCTGCATATCAATCTTTGCAGGCGACTCGTTTCAACAAAAATGCGGGTTATGCAAAATATTTACCCGAAGTTTCTATCGGTATGAACGCAAATAAAAATTTCGCGCAAAGCGAAGATTCTATCAAAAAAGATTATGATTGGTCGTATGGCGCGTCGATTTCTGCTTCGTATTTGATTTTCGATTTTGGAAAACGCACTGCCGATATGAACCAGATGATTGAAAACTATCGTGCCGCCGGATTCGATTTCAGTGAAACTGTGCAAAATTTCGTTTATGGTTTGGTCGGGTCGTATTATGAATTGTTAAAGGCCGATGCCGATGTCGGCGCGGCAGAATCTGCGTTAACCGTGGCACAAACGGCGTATGATACCGCGTCGAAAAAGTTCAAGGCGGGCGCCGTTGCCAAAGCGGACGTGTATAAATCTGAAACAACATTGGCGTCGTCAAAGTTGTCTTTGGAACGTTCGAAAAATAATCGCGAAATTGCCAAGGCGACATTGTTGACTAAACTTTCTTTCCCCGCCGACCAAGATATAAAAATCGCAGATATGTCGTCTTCGTTTGGGTCGGATGCAGAAAGCGAAAGTATTGATGAATTAATCGAAATCGCACGCGAAAAAAGACCTGATTTGTTAAAGGCGCGCGCATCCAAAGATGCGGCGTGGCATAAACGCAATAGTGCGCTTTTGAAAAATTTGCCGTCGATTTCGGCGTCTGGGTCGGTGTCGTGGGGCGGCGATAATTTTGGTGACACGTTCGATGTTAATTCGCGGAAAACAAATGGTTCAATTGGAATTCGCGCATCAATGCCATTGTTCGCAGGTTTCGCAAATATGTATGGGCTGCGTGCCGCCGAAGCGGACTATGAACGCGCGAAATATAACGAATTGCAAACGTCAAATGCGGCGATGATGGATGTGTTTACTGCGTATCAAAATTACAAAACAGCGCGCACTGTGTTGACGCAAACTGAATCGCTTTTGAAATCTGCGACGGAAACAGAACAGGTGACGTCTGGTATGTACAAGGTTGGACGTGCAACTATGCTGGATTGGCAGACGGCACAATCTGAATTGGTCAATGCACAAAAACAACATAATGCTGCGAAATACGATTTGTTTGTGAAACGTGCCGCGGTCGCGCTATCGATTGGCGATTTGCGTTCTGAATTAGAGGGAGAAATCGATGAATAAAAAGAAAAAATATTGGGTGTTGCGTCATAAATGGCTGACGGCGTTGGGTATTGTTGTGATTGCAGTTGTCGTTTTTGGTGGCATGGGAAACAAGACCAATGCTGCGAAAAAATACGTGACGGTGGATGTGACGCGTGGGAATATTTCACATACTGTGACCGCGACGGGTGAAATTATGCCGTTGAACACGGTCAGTGTTGGTTCCCAGGTTTCAGGCACAATTGAAGAATTGTATGTCGATTATAATTCAAAAGTAAAGCAGGGCGATTTGTTGCTGAAAATTGATACTTCGGTTTTGCAATCGTCGGTGGACGAAGCCAAGGCGTCGTTGGTGTCTGCGGAATCGCAGTTGAAATACGCGAAATCTGAATATGAACGTAATAAATCGTTGTATAATGATGGGTATATTTCACGTGCAGAAATGGAACAATCACAAACGACGTTTGAACAGGCCGAACAACGCGTGAATCAAATGCAATATACTTATAATCGTGCGGTGACTAATTTGGGATATGCAACAATTACGTCGCCTGTTGATGGAACGGTTATTTCGCGCAAAGTGGACAAAGGGCAAACGGTTGCGGCATCGTTCCAGACACCTGATTTATTCGAAATCGCTGAAGATTTAACAAAAATGCAAATCGAAACGTCTGTGTCCGAAGCAGATATTGGTGTCATCAAAGAAGGCCAGGCGGTGACGTTTACTGTGGATGCGTACCCAAACCAGAAATTCGAAGGTTCTGTGCGTCAGATTCGTTTGTCGCCAACGATGACTTCGAATGTGGTTGTTTATACTGTGGTGATTGATGTCGATAATTCAGATTTGCGTTTGATGCCGGGGATGACGGCGTTCGTGACAATTATCATAGAGGCGGCGAACGATACATGGAAAGCACAAAATTCTGCATTTTTATTGCGGTCGTTTGATGGTATTGTTGATACAAATGGTCAAGATGTCACCCCAAAGACGTTTTTGGCGGTCAAACGTGGCAACAATATAGTGTTCGTAAAATTTAACAAAGGCTTGGTGACGGCGACTGAAACACAAATTATTTCGGATGAAATCATGGATGGCGATAAAATCATCGTCGGCTATATCGGCCAAGAATCTAAATCATCTGCCAAACGTAGCGGCATGGGCGGCCCAGCCGGTGGCCCAGGTCCACGTTAAAAATGGTATTTAATATGAAACGGACACCGATTATTTCTATGAAAAAAATCTGCAAAAGTTATCCGCTGGAAATCGGCGGTGAACAGCAGGTTTTGTTTGATAATACTTTCGATATAATGGCCGGTGAATTTGTCGCGATTATGGGGCCGTCGGGGTCGGGTAAATCAACGTGTATGAATATCGTTGGGGCGTTGGACACTGCGACATCTGGGACGTACGAATTGTATGGCAAAGATATCACAACGTTGACGCCTGATGAATTGGCGACGGTACGTAATGAATATATTGGGTTCGTTTTTCAGAATTTTAATTTGCTGCCGAAACGTAATATTTTGGACAATGTTATGTTGCCGTTAATGTATCGCGGCGTGTCAATCAGTGAACGTGAATCGCGTGCACGCGAAATGTTGAAATTGGTCGGATTGGAAAAATTCGAAACTTATTTGCCGACGCAATTGTCCGGCGGTATGAAACAACGTGTGGCGATTGCGCGTGCGTTGGCCGGGGATCCAAAAATTATTTTAGCGGACGAACCGACTGGCGCGTTGGATTCAAAAATGGGAAATGAAATTTTGGGATTTTTCAAAAAACTAAATAAAGAATTGGGTATCACCATAGTGATGATTACCCATGAATTTGAAATCGCGCGATATGCAAATCGTGTTATTCATATTTACGATGGGCGTATAACATATGATGGCCCGGTTCCAAAGAACGAATCGGTGTTGGTTAAATCTGAACAAAGGGCACATAAAAAATGACACTATACGATATTGTTCATGAATCTTGGTTGTCGATAAGTGGCAATAAAATGCGGTCGTTTTTGACTGTGTTGGGTATTGTTATTGGTATTATGGCTGTGGTGATAATGGTTGCTGTGGGTGAAACAGTGCAACAATCAATTACTGATCAGTTTTCATCGTTAGGGACGAATACGATTATGATACGTGCAGGTGCGGCGCAAAGCGCGGGTGTGCGTATGGGAAATCGTATGACATTAACGATGGACGATGTTGATGCGCTGGCTAAATTGCCCGATGTAGCGGCGGTGTCGCCTACGGAAAATAGTTCGGCCCAGGTGGTTTATGGAAACAAGAATTGGGCGACGTCTGTTGTCGGTGTATATCCTGGATACACGATTGTTCAAAACATAGAAATGGAATATGGTTCATTTTTTGATAATTCAGCGGTGCGAAATGCAGCGACATATGCGGTGATTGGTCCAGATACAGCCGAAGAATTGGGTTTGCCCGATAACCCAGTTGGCGAAGTTATTCGTGTTCGTAATACCCCACTGACGGTTATTGGTGTGACACGGGCCAAGGGGGATTCGGGTATGGCATCCCAAGACGATATGATAATTGTGCCGATTACAACACTGAAAAAACGTATAACGGGTTCACGTTTTCCAAACGCAGTGCAGATGATTTCTTTGAAATTATATCAAGATGCCGATAATAATCTGGTGTCTGACCAAATAACCGCATTGTTGCGTGAACGTCATAAATTAAAAGAAGACGCGGATGATGATTTCCAAATTACAGATATGAAACAAGTTATGGAAACTATGAACACGGTCAGCAGTTATTTAACTTTGTTATTGGTTGCAATTGCGGCAGTGTCGTTGTTGGTGGGTTCAATTGGAATTATGAACATGATGTTGGTATCGGTCGCAGAACGCACACGTGAAATCGGTATTCGCAAGGCAATTGGTGCCCAAGAAAGCACGATTATCACACAATTTTTATCTGAATCAATAATGATATCTTTCATTGGTTCAATGATTGGTTTGGTATTGGGGGTTGGGTTGTCCCAGGGTGTTGGTCGGTTCATATTGGAATATAACGTTCCGTTCAGCATTTGGCCGGTCGTTGTGTCTATATCGGTTGCAGGTGTGGTTGGTTTGGTATCCGGCGTGATGCCTGCGGTCAAAGCTGCCAAATTAAACCCGATTGATAGTTTAAGATACGAATAACATTTTTTGTCTTTTTTATTGCGGGGCGGGTTTTATATGCTAGAATGATTGACCTATGGATTTATATATAACCAACAAAACAAACAGGAGTTTTATTATGTCGTCAGATATCGATTATAGTCAGATTAATACTTGGCCGTTCCAAGAAGCGCGCAAAATATTGGCGCGTATTGGTAATAAAACCCCGGCCAAAGGTTATGTGTTATTTCAGACTGGATTTGGTCCGTCGGGTCTGCCACATATTGGCACGTTCGGTGAAGTGGCACGGACCAGTATGGTGCGCTGGGCATTTTCAAAGATTTCTGATATTCCAACACGTTTGATTGAATTTTCTGATGATATGGACGGATTGCGTAAGGTTCCGTCGAATATTCCAAATCAATCTGAAATTGAAAAATATATTGGTTGCCCATTGACGCGTGTACCGGATCCGTTTGGAAAATATGATAGTTTTGCGGCGCATAATAATGCGATGTTGCGTGATTTCTTGGACAGTTTTGGTTTTGAATATGAATTTGTCAGTTCTACGGAAATGTATAAATCTGGGAAATTTAATGATGCATTGATTAAAGTTTTGGAAAATTACGATAAAATTATGGAAATTATGTTGCCTACGTTGGGTGAAGAACGTCGCCAGACATATAGTCCGGTTATGCCGATTTCCCCGTCTACTGGTCACGTGTTGGCGGTGCCATTGTTGTCTGTGAATCCGGAAAAGGGCACGGTCACATTTGTTGACGAAGATGGGACGACGGTTGAACAATCTGTATTAAACGGAAATGCAAAATTACAATGGAAGGCCGATTGGGCAATGCGTTGGTTGGCACTGGATGTTGATTATGAAATGTGCGGTGCTGATTTAACCGATTCGTATAAATTATCGGGACAAATCGTTCGTGTTATTGGTGGAAAACAACCTGATAATTTAACATATCAATTATTTGTTGACGAAGCAGGACAAAAAATTTCAAAAACCAAAGGTAATGGTATCAGTATTGAACAATGGTTGACGTATGCAAATCCTGAAAGTTTGGCGTTGTTCATGTACACTAAACCAACAACCAGTAAACGTTTATATTTTGATGTTATACCGCGCAATGTTGATGAATATTATCAATATTTGAATGCGTATGATAAACAAAACGATACGGAAAAAATGACTAACCCGGTTGTTTATATTCATCGTGAACATGGTGTGCCGGATGGACGTATGCCAATCACATATAATTTGCTGCTGAATTTGGCCAGTGCCGCCAATACCGAACGAATCGAAGATATGTGGGGATATATTTCTGCGTATAATCCAGAATTAACGCCAGAAAACAGTCCGGAATTAAACAAAATGGCGGGATATGCGGTGCAGTATTATCATGATTTTGTTAAACCGGCAAAACAATATCGCGATCCAACAGATAATGAACGAATCGTTTTACGTGATTTGGCCGATGGATTATCGCAATTTGTTGGTAAAACAGGCATAGACAAAGATTTAGAAACGTTCTGTTATGATATCGGTAAAAAACATTATGATGCAGATAAACTTCGTGATTTCTTTGCAATGTTTTATAATGTTTTGTTGGGCCAGGCCAATGGTCCACGTTTGCCGAATTTCATTTTGATTTATGGTGTTGAAAAAACACAACAGATGATAAACGCTAGATTGGCAAAATAGTTGAAAAGCCTCCGATTTGGGGGCTTTGAATTTTTTTATTGCTATATAAGAATATATTCTCTAGAATCAAATTGGCTTTTGAAAAAGCATAATAAAAAACTAAGGAGATATAATCATGAAGAAAGCATTATTGGCATTGGCTGCTGTGTTGTTGTTGTCTGCATGCGGCGGTTATTATCGTTCTGGCAATTGTGAATATGAATTTTTGTTGCACAAAGATATTTCTATTTCCAAAATCATCGGCAGCTGCAATTAATCTGTTGTGATTTTGAATTGGAAAATGAAATTTATAAAACCGCCAATTTGGCGGTTTTTTGTTTAATTTTTTACTGGAATTTATTCTGGGGATTTTTTATAATACGTGCGTATTGATTACGGGTGGTTTCTTTGATGTAGCAATTTAATCACCGTTCAACGGCTTGATCCCTAAGTTAAGTTAGATTAGATTGCTACATCAAAGGAAAATATACCGTAATAAAAAACCGCCAATTTGGCGGTTTTCTTGTTGAAATAAATTTCTTATTTTCTGGCGGCGCGGAACAGGGCGTACATCCATCCGACAACTGACCATCCGAATAATAACACGCCACAGCGAACACGCATTTTATCTAGTTTATCGCGTTCGTTAATGGCGGCCAAATACGCAGGTGCCAATACGATGCATACCAATATCATAACGGCAACCGTGTATTTTATAATCGGTAAAATATTTATTCCCATCAACATTTATTTACCATATGTTGCGTTGTCACCCAATTCTTCTTCGATACGAATCAGTTGGTTGTATTTTGCCATGCGGTCTGTGCGTGACATTGAACCAGTTTTGATTTGTCCCGCGTTTGTTGCGACCGCCAAATCGGCAATAGTTGTATCTTCGGTTTCGCCACTGCGATGAGAAATCACAACGCCGTATTTTGCGTCCATAGCCATTTTAATGGCGCGCAAGGTTTCGGTTAATGAACCAATCTGATTAACTTTGATAAGTATTGCATTTGCAACGCCGTTGTCAATACCTTTCTTTAATCTGATTGGATTTGTCACAAACAAATCATCGCCGACCAATTGGCATTTGTTGCCAATTTTTTCAGTCAATTTTTTCCATCCGTCCCAATCTTCTTCGGCCAGGCCATCTTCGATTGAAATAATTGGATAATCGCTGATTAATTTTTCATAAAATTCAATCATTTCATCAGATGTTTTTTGTGCGCCTTCGAAATTATAAATGCTATCTTTGTAAAATTCAGATGACGCGACGTCCAAACCAATTGAAACTTCGTCGCCAGGTTTATATCCTGCAGCGCGAATCGCAGATACAATTGTATCTAATGCTTCGTGGCATGTGTTGAAATTTGGTGCAAATCCACCTTCGTCGCCAACGTTCGTGCTGTGTTTATCTTTCTTTAATATAGATTTCAAATTGTGAAATATTTCAGATCCCATACGAATCGCAGAAACTTCATCGGTCGCACCATTTGGAATAATCATGAATTCTTGGGCATCTAGTCCGTTATCTGCATGTGCGCCACCATTAATAATGTTCATCATTGGACGTGGCAAGACACATGGATTTGGATTGCCATAAATTTCAGCAATATATTTATATAATGGAATGTGTTTTTGATTTGCAACTGCATGTGCTACTGCCAAAGATACAGACAAAATTGCATTTGCACCCAATTTGTCTTTGTTTGGTGTGCCATCGATTTTCAACATTGTTTCATCGATTGCGGTTTGGTCATTTGCCATCATACCGATTAATTCAGGGCGAATGATTTCATTAACATTTTTTACAGCGTAGAGGACCCCTTTGCCCATATATGCGTTTCCGCCATCGCGCAGTTCCAACGCCTCAAACGATCCGGTTGATGCGCCGGATGGAACGGCCGCGCGACCACGCGCCCCACCGGACAAAGTGACATCGCATTCAACAGTTGGATTGCCACGTGAATCCATAATTTGACGTGCATGAACATCGGTAATTTTGAACATATATATATCTCCTTAACTAAAAATAGCGTCGATATTTATCGCATAAATAAAATAAAGTTTCAAGTGTATTTTTTATTTTTTTATACGATTTTTTATGATATAATAGTTTCGTGAATACTAAACAAGGGGAAAGAGAATTATGAAAAAAATTACTTCTTTATTAATGGTGGTTGCAATGTGC
>Ga0310786_10003652_pt1 | contig 22161 bp, 14 predicted proteins | sample AusTroGonzalo_MG_FD_203881 | JGI IMG/M metagenome (GOLD analysis project Ga0310786, IMG submission 203881) | Bovine rumen microbial communities from tropical cattle in Woodstock, Queensland, Australia - Gonzalo_03 (v2) (version 2) | ecosystem: Host-associated > Mammals > Digestive system >...
CATTATCACCACCTTACTGACGGGTGCATTAAGCCTGATAATTGCACGTTATGTAACTCCGTTGATCAGTATAAGCCAGTCAACGGGCTCGGGCTCTAAAGTGACCTCACTCGTAATTGATACTGATGTAGTTCTTGAGCATACAATGCAGTATATCCTGATGCTGATAGCCGTAGGGCTGGTTCTGGCCTGGATTGCCGTAATGCGCCTTAGAAGTGCCGATATGGGTAATATGATCAAGCGTCATTACGGTGGCCGCAATGTAATGATCGGTATACAGCTTACTGTAGCGCAACTGGCCATTACTATCCTGGTGGCTCTGTCACTTAAGGTAAGAGCCAACCTGAATGAACCCTATTCATGGCTCAGCAAGGAGGATAAGACATGCATCATAACAGACAGACAATACTACACCAGACGCCATTTCAGCGAGATAATTGAGAGGGAGACTTCAAGCCTTAAGTCCCTTCCGTATATCACCAACGTATCCTTTGTCCCCGATGAGTATCTGCGTGGAAATAACTCCCTGACCACGGAGTATTCAAAAGGAAACAGTCTGGACGATGAAATGAACTGTACCAGAGTAGTCCTCAACTCTGATATGATGGATATTCTGCAGATACCCATCAGGGAGGGACGCATGCCTGTAAAGAAGAATGAGATACTGGTGGATGACTATTTCATTGACGTGTTCAGATTAGGTATAGGCGATACAATCCGGGTACGTGACCTGACCGACAACTATGCAGGTGACGTGGCTGATTATGATATGGCAGGCGGGTGGATTCCGCTGGTAATTACCGGCCGTATAGATAATGTGCGTGAAATGACGGAGTTCTTCCGTGTCTTGAAAAAGCCTACCGTCTATTTTAACTGGGAGGTCAATGAAGGCCATATTGTAACCAGGTGCCTGCACGGTTACCAGAAAGAGACAAAGGAGGCTATCGTAAAGGCTCATTATCCCTATGCAAAGGAGGATGCCAATCTGAGTCTGGATGAGGCGTGGTCTTTATATGATTATCTTGACGACAACAACAATACCTGGAACAATATCGGTTTCATGGCATGGATAGTGGCTATCATAACTCTCATAATCACTCTGCTGGGCGTCTACTCGGCCATATCGATCGATACTACCCGCCGCCGCAAGGAGATGGCACTGCGCAAGATAAACGGCGCCGTAACCGCACAGATAGCATTGCTGTTTGCCCGGTTGTATATGAAACTGTTCGCTATATCATCGGTAGTATCTATACCGCTAAGTGCATTCATCATAAAAGGGATGATCCTTAACGGCCGATATGACAAGGGTGCCGGATATGCTATAATCTTCTATCTCTTTGTACTTGCGGTAATGGTAGCGTTCGTAGCCCTGACCATTGGATTCAAGATACACCGCATAGCACGTGAGAATCCGGCCGATGTGATCAAGAGTGAGTAGGAGTGTCAATAAATTGGACGTTTTTAGGGTTAAAAAAACGAATTTGACCTTTTCACTTGGTGAATGGGTGTAAGGAGAGATAATTTTGGACCAGTAAATAATCAATGATTCAATAGTCATATGTTTTTGAATTATATCAAATCGTCGCTCAGATATCTCCGGAAGTTTGCACTTCAGAATATTGTTGGAATGGTAGGCCTTGCCGTAGGTTTCGTGGTATATGCCTTCTCGTCACTGTGGACCGGTTACGTGGATTCTTACGACTCATTCCACAAGGATGCCGACCGCATCTATACCTTTTCAATGCACGAGGACGGACGTACTGTGGTAGGCAACGAGAGGGCAAGAGCCGGACAAGGAGACGTCTTTTATCTTCTGTTCCGGAGCTTTGCCGAGAGAAACGCCCTTGATTCCCTGGGCATAGAATCCATAGTATATTATGATGTGGAGAACGATGGATATTATGATTTCGCGAACGGCGGTGCCCAGGTCGAGGCAAAACACTATTGCATGTGCATAGATTCCGCATTCCTGGATTTCTTTAATCCGGAACTGGTTGAGGGTGACTGGTCCTTCCTGGACGACCTGGGAAAGATAGCCGTTTCGGAGTCATATGTATCAAAGGAATTCAATGGTGAATATCCTATAGGAAAAGAGATCCAGTTTGGCCGTCGTAATCGCTATACGGTAGGTGCTGTTTTCAAGGATTTTGACCACTCCTTCATGGATTGTGAAATGATGAAGAAATGGAACGGATTATCAATCTATTATTATAAGTGGTTGTTCTTCAAGTTGAAGGAGGGCGTAACAGTCCAGGATATGCTCAAAAGATGTGAGCCTTATATTCAGATAAAAACAGGCCTTACGTTGGAACATGCCATGCACGGTAAGAAGATCATCCCTCTCAAGAATGTGTACAAGGAACTTGAAGAGGCCGATGCAAACTCATTCATCAAATATGACGGACTTGACATCCTGGCCAAAGCCAGCCTTCTGATACTGATATGCGCCATAGTAAACCATTTCACCTTCTTTATGAATCTGCTTCGCGGCAGGAAAAGGGAACTCGCACTCCGTAAGGTCAACGGTGCGTCCACATCGGATATTGCATTACAGATGGTTATTGAGAGCGGACTACCGGTACTGACATCAATGATTGTAGGAATGGTTGCGGTAATTGTCCTCAAGGACCCGTTCATGAGACTTGCCGACATAGGAATGACCGACAACTATTATTTTAAGGGAAGTCTGCTGATAATGACAGCGGTTCTGGTGGTGTCGGTCGTAATAAGCCTTGTCATGGTCTTTGCGATGAGGAAAGAGACCATCAATCAGGAGATACGCAAGACAGAGAATACCTATTTCCGTAAAGTGAGCCTGGCCATCCAGATCACATCCGGCATGATGCTTCTGTTTGCACTGATGGTGATGTTGCGTCAGTTTTCCTTTATGCAGAACTATAACTGGGGAACCCAGCGAAAGGATATGGCTGTCATCTGCCTTCCGCAAAAGCAGGACAGATATCAGTCCAACGGTCTACTTTATTGGGGTGATATGTACCTGGCTGACCTGGAGAGGGAACACGGTCTGAAACAGAGGATAGAGTCCATGCCGAGTGTTGAAGGAGTATATATGGACTTTTATGACATGTCTAGGTCTCATTACGGACATGCAGCTGTCGTTTCGGCCCAGATGCCTCCCAGAGACACATATTTCCCGGATGTGTTTGATTATATCCACCCGGACCTGATGCCCAGATTGGGACTGACCGTTGTCGAAGGCTCCATTCCAGAAGAAGGACTCAAGGATGATGAGATAGTCATCACAGAGAATCTGCTGAATGTCCTTGGCGCCAAAAAACTGGAGGATCTGCCGGTTCTGAATATCAATATTGAGGATGAAGAAGCAAAGACATACTCCTGGATGGTATTCAAAATCGTAGCTGTCATTAAGAATATCCACCTTTACAACTATGATGATACGCCCCCGTTTGTGCTGATGTGTGGTTTCAGGAACAAATACCTAATCAGCAAGTACTCATATGGTGAAGTTAGAGGCAGCGGTACGACTAGTGGTGAGATATCGGTCCATTACAGACATAATGCAAAGGATCAGTTTGAATCGTCTGTAAAGGAGTTGATGGAGGAACTGGGAGTGGATTATAAGATTGATTATCCTCAGGATTCATTCTTCAGTCATCTTGCCAAAGACAGGAATATGCTTAAGACTCTGATTATACTGTGTCTGATAAGTGTCTTCATTGCCATGTTCGGAGTGTTTACTCAGATATCCCTGACCTGTCAGGAGCGCCGCCGTGAAATTGCCATACGCAAGGCTCACGGAGCTAAAGTGAAGGATATACTGGGAATATTCTCAAGGGAATACGGAATTGTATTCCTGGTGTCATCGGCCCTGGCCTTTTCGTTGGGTTTCATAGTGATGCACCACTGGATACAGCAGTTCTATTATCAGGCAGTCATTAGCTGGTGGATATACCTTGCCGTTCTGATCCTGACCGCGGCAGTGATCGTTGTCACTGTGATAAACCGTGTCCTTGGAGCAGCCCGCGAGAATCCGGCTGAGGTCATAAAGAGTGAGTGAAATAAATGATAACAATAACAATTAAAAGAATAAAGTCATGATTGAAGTTAACAATTTACAGAAGATCTTCCGTACGGAGGAAGTTGAGACATGGGCACTGAATGATGTATCGTTCAACGTTGCCGACGGTGAGTTCGTGGCCATTATGGGTCCTTCAGGTTGCGGTAAGTCAACATTGCTGAATATCCTTGGTTTGCTGGACAATCCCACCAAAGGCAGTTACAAACTGCAGGGTACAGAGGTTGCCGATCTGGATGAGAACCATCGTACTGATCTTAGAAAGGGCGTGATAGGCTTTGTTTTCCAGAGTTTCAACCTTATTGATGAACTGAACGTACGTGAGAACATCGAGTTGCCGCTGCTTTACATGGGCGTACCTGCCAAGGAGCGTCACCGTCGTGCCGAGGAGGTTATGGAGCGTATGAACATCTCTCACCGCGAGAAGCATTTCCCCAACCAGTTGAGCGGTGGTCAGCAGCAGCGTGTGGCTATAGCACGTGCCGTGATTGCAGGTCCCAAGCTGATCCTGGCCGATGAGCCCACCGGTAACCTGGATTCAGTAAACGGCCAGGAGGTAATGAACCTGCTTAAGGAACTCAACCAGCAGGGAACCACCATCGTAATGGTAACCCACAGCCGTCACGACGCATCGTACGCAAACCGCATCATCAACCTCTTTGACGGAAGCATTGTAAAGGAACTCCCGCTTTAATCCCGATTCAATGATACTGCACTATCTCAAGACCGCGTGGCGGAGTCTCCGCACCAACTGGGCATACAGCCTGCTCAGCATCTGTTGCCTTGCCATAGGTACGGCCATGTTCTCTGCACTGTTCTACGGCATCAACTATAATTATTACACGTATAACCGCAGACCGTTGTATGAACGCAGTGCAATGGCATATGAGGATATGCCCGGCGATGAAAGTTACAGCGTTAACCGCGGACTTGTCAGGAAGGGAAACCGAATGCCGGTCAGTTTGGAAATGATGGCAAAGCTGGATATCCCGGAGATAGAGTATGTATCGGGTGAGGCTAATGGAACTGTTCCTGCCGATTTTGAACTGTCTGATTCAACGCGAGTCTATCTTAATGGAGCAGTAAGAGGCCTGGAGGTTTGCGGGGATTTTTTCAAATTCTACAACCTTACGCTTCTGTATGGAGACAGGGTTCCCCAGAACAGCACTGAGATAGTTGTTACGGAATCATTCCTCAAGAAGATAGGTTATGACAAGGATATCAGTCAGTGCCGGATAAAAGAATCGCACTTTAACAGGGATCTCAGCATAGTCAATGTGGTAAAGGATGATGTGTGGAGCCGATACGTTGACCAGGAGGTGTTCTTTATGCTGGATAAGTACGCGTTGACGGTATTGATAAACCCTAATAACATCATTTGCAATGTCGTACTTAAGAAAGGTGTCGACATAGATGAAGTGAACAGACAGCTTGCAACTTCATATATACAAGAGAACAAAAGATATGTAGTGCAGCTGGCTCACACTAATCACAAACAGGATGATCCTTTACTCAGTCTGTTGAGTATAATAGTACTGGTTGTGGCCGCCGCAAACTTCTTCAAGCATACGGTAATGCTTCTGAGACAGCGCGGAAGGGCAAACATAATCCGTTACAGTCTGGGTGCAGGCAAGAACAGCCTTTCTATCATGCTTTTGACAGAGGTTTTCATTGTGCTGCTTTTGTCGCTTGCCATAGCTCTGTATCTGTCATTCCACGTGTGTGTATGGCTTAACGGTGCGGCAGAGTTTATGGGTTACAAGTATTTCAACTATGCCGATGTCGCTGTTCTTGATATAGCTGGTATTGCCGTAGTGGGACTGACCGGAGTCATTGTATGCAGGATATCGGCTGGCAGACAGAACCGTCTGCTCAAGCAGAGGATAGTGGCTGAAAGACAAGACAATAAGGTTATCAAATTTGTTGTCATAAGTCTTGAAACCATAGTTGCAATATGTGCGTTGTCAGTGGCTCTTTATACCTCAAAGAATGTTCCCAGACCTTACAATCCCCTGCCAAGTCAGGTAAGCAAGAGGGTGTTCTATGTGCACAATGAGGAGAGTGAAAATGATGTGGATTTGTTCAGGAATTTACAGAAGTTGCCGCAGGTGGATGAAATCATTCCCACTGACGGGGCATGGAACGATTATCCGGGCTTTTCTCAAATCAATGCAGGGGGAAGAACCTTTCATTTCTCGGTTATGGGACACGATATCAATTATTTCCGGTTCTTTGACATTCCTGTCGAGTGGCTTGACCCTGTCCCTCCAAGCAGAGGATTCCTTTTGGACCGCAAGACGTATGAGGAGTTCTTAAGGGATGGCGTTGACATGGAGTCTTTGGAATACGCCGAAGGCAGCTATGTCATGGGAGGTAACAGAAAGATTCATATCTCCGGAGTATTTGATCACCGCATATGTGAAGACCTGACCGGTTATTCGGAACGTGTCAACAGCAAACTGACAATAGGAACACCGGTTAAAGTATACACTGCGTTCTCTTTCTACGAAAATAGTTATCCGCGTGAATTCTTTATCAAATTCAACAGTTCGGTATCTCCTGACAAGTGTGAATCCATTATCAGGGAAGAGTGGGCCAAAGTCTATCCCATGTCTTCGGACGGTGTTGAGATAAGGCGTCTTCCGCAATATGTTGATGATGATCTGAGGTATCGTGTGCTGGCATTCAACCTGGGCAGCATCATCTGCATCCTGCTTGTCATACTGAGCGTCTCATCGTCAATATCGGCCGATACGAACATGCGCCGCAAGGAGGTGGCCATGCGTAAGATCAACGGTGCCAAGGCATCGGACATAATGGAGTTGTTCATCAAGCCATACGCCATAATCCTGCTCATGGCATGGGTTATAGGTAACCTGGCGGCGGTTGCGCTTATAAGAAAGAGTGATATCGGCTTTGGCGGTGACTTCATACTGATAGCCCTTGCCAGTATGATAATCATGGCACTTATCATTACGCTCTCCGTATGGAGCAAGATACGCGCCATCATGCGTACCAATCCCGCCGTCGTAATCAAAAGCGAATAAAATGTTATTGCATTATCTCAAATCCTCACTCCGCTATATGCGCAGGTTCGCCATGCAGAATATCATCAGCATGGCGGGCCTTGCAGCCGGTTTTGTGGCGTACGCGTTTTCATCTCTCTGGACCGGTTACGTAAACTCCTATGATACTTTTCATAAGGATGCGGACAGGATCTATACGTTTGCGATACATGAAGACGGCAAAACAACGATAGGAAACGAGAGGGCCCGTGCAGGTAACGGTGATATGTTCTATATTCTGTTCAGGGAATTTGATAGCCGGAATATGCTTGATTCTTTGGGAATAGAATCCATATTGTACTCCTATTTTAGAACATATTCAGTTAATGACAAAGGTACAAGATGTTTGGATATTGATTCTGCTTTCATGGACTTTTTTGATCCGGTTCTGGTGGCCGGCGACTGGTCTTTCATGGAAGATGTGGGAAAGGTTGCGGTATCCAGATCATATGCTGAAAAGGAATACGGAAAAGAGAATCCTTTGGGAAAAGAGATAACCGTATGGCGTGAAAACTACACGGTCAGTGCGGTAGTTGAAGATTATGCCCATTCCTTCCTGGAGTTTGACCTGATGAGGAAATGGAAATATGACAATATCTTCTTTTACAATTGGCTGTTCTTTAAACTCCATGAAGGCGTAACCGTCCAGGATATGCTTGACCGATGCGAGCACGCATTTGAGGATATGTTTGGGGAACCAATGACTTATGTCATGCGTGGCAAGAGGATTGTCCCGCTTAAAGAGGTCTACAAGAACCTTGAAGATACCGACGAGGATACAATCGTGAAATTTGACGGACTTGAGCTGTTGTCCAAGGCAAGTCTTCTGATATTGCTGTGTGCCATAGTCAACCATTTTACTTTCTTCCTTAATTATCTGCGTGGCAGAAGGCGGGAGATGTCTTTGCGTAAAGTGTATGGCGCGTCAACCGCGAATATTGCAGTCCAGATGATGTTTGAGAGCAGCATTCCCGTTCTGATGGCACTCATTCTGGGCTTGGCGGCCGCATTGATACTGAAAGAGCCTTATATGCGTCTGGCCGATATAGGTATGACAGATTCTTACTATCTGAAAGGAAGTATCTGTATCATGATAGCAGTACTGGCGGTTTCTGTCCTTTTGAGCCTGATTGAGGTGTCGGTATTGAACAGGAATACCCTGCAGTCAGCTATCAGACAAAGCAATGACAAGGCGTTCCGCAGAATCAGTGTCGGCATTCAGATTGCATCGGGCATGATGTTCATGTTCGGTCTGATTGTGATGTATCATCAGTTCAGTTATATGAGGAATCTCAACTGGGGTACTCAAAGAAAAGATACAGCCATTGTTTATTTCCCAAAGGAAAGCATGTACACCAATGATGGCAGGCAGTACTGGGGAGACGTATATATGGATGAGCTGGAGAGCAAATACGGCCTGAAGGAGAGGATATCGGCCATACCCTGTGTTAATGGTGTATATCTGAACTTTGCCGATATGTCTGTTTCTCATTTCGGAAATGCGGCCTCTATACATTTAAAAGGGGTTGACGACCATCTGTTCCCGGATGTTTATGACTATATATATCCGGGACTCATAGACAGACTGGGACTGACCGTGCTTGAAGGAGCCATTCCGCAGGAGGGACTCAAGGAGGATGAAGTGGTAGTCACCGAAAACATACTGAAAGCATTCGGCAAGAAGAGTCTGGAGGAGATGCCCGGAATATATATTTCATTAAGTGATACGGCAAGAGCCAATAAACCTTTCAATGTGGTCGCAGTGGTAAAGAATATTCATCTGCGCGCCTACGATGAGGTTCCGTCATTTGTCCTGTTATGCGGATATCATAACAGGTTCCTGGTTCCTGAGATGATGTATGCAGCCAAACGTGCGGGTGGCTCCATATGGGGCGAACTGTCAGTACAGTATGCTCACGGTGCTGAAAAAGAACTGGAATCATCAATCAAGAAGCTGATGGACGGACTGGGTATAGAATATAAGATTGAGTATCCCAACGATGATTTCTTCAAGAACCTCTCCAAGGACAGGAATATGACAAGGATGATGCTGATTCTTTGCATGATAAGCATATTCATAGCCCTGTTCGGAGTCTTCTCGCAGATATCGCTCTCATGTATGGAGCGCAGGCGTGAGATTGCCATACGCAAGACCCACGGGGCAAAAACTGGTGAGATTCTGGTCATCTTCGGCAGGGAGTACGGTGCTATCTTCATGGTTTCATCGACTGTGTCTATGGCATTGGGCTATATGGTGATGCATCGCTGGATAGAACAGTTCTATTATCAGGCTGCCATAAGCTGGTGGATATACCTGGCGGTATTTGTCTTTACCGCACTTGTGATTGTTGCAACCGTATTGAACCGGGTGCTCACAACTGCCCGTGAGAATCCGGCCGATGTAATCAAAAGCGAATAGAATGCTGGTTCATTATCTGACAACAGCGCTGCGTAATCTTGCCAAATACAGGACGCAGACCGTAATAAGTATAGTTTCACTTGCCGTGGGCATGACCGTGCTTGCGGTAATACAATGCCTGCTGTTTCTTATCCGTAAGCCCGCCGTCTGCTCTGAGCCTTATGCGGACCGTTGCTACACCATTTGTCTTACGGATGAGAATGCGGAGCGGGATGGGGCGACATACAGTTTCAGCCAGACACATGCGGATCTTCTGACGGGTAACGGAGGAATGTCATGTGTTGAACGGATATTTCCCGTCAACGGTTCTTACGAGAGCGGTTATGTGAATTTCCTTCTGGATGATGGCTCGTACCGCCGCAAACCGCTTGACCTTGTGCTGGTAAAGAATGATTATCCCAACTACCGCGGATTGCGCTCTGCCATTACAGGTCAGAAGATTCCGGTATTGGGTAAGGACGAGGTGCTGATAAGCCAGTCAATGGCGCGCAAGGTTTTCGGTGACAGGAATCCAGTAGGAGCCATACTCTCATTCTGGTTCCTTTACGAAGCCCGCGATTTTGTCCTGGTCGATGTGTTTGAGGACGTTCCCCTTACAGAGCCCGAGAACCAACATCTGCTGTTGAGTTTCTATGATAATGATGATTATGACTGGAATGCGGCATGGATTCCTTATTGTGAAGTCATGCTTAAGGAGGGATGTACTCCCAATCAACTCAAGGCTGAGGCCGATGCCAGACTGGAACCATTAGGTCTTACGGTCCAGGTTGAGTCATTGAAGGAGAGCGGCAGTTCCATATCGGACATTACGCGTAGTGTCATTTGGCTTGCCGGTTCACTTATACTGCTGTCCGCACTTATCAGTTTCCTCCGTATGCAGGTCCAGTTGTTCAGGATGCGCGGCCGCGAGTTCGCTTTGCGCAGGGTTAACGGGGCATCGGCTTCAGAACTGTTCCTGATGCTCTTTGTGGAGTATGCGGTTACGGTAATACTTTGTACGTTGCTGTCACTGGTACTCACAAGGTTGCTGATAGGTTTTGCCGACAGCCGCCTGGCAGGATTGCTGAATGATTGGAACTGGAGTTGGCGCGGTATTGACAGGAATATACTGGTTATCGGTGCGGTTATGCTTGCCGTATGTACTCTGATCATAGTCATAGGGGTCAGGAACTCCGTAAGGCGCGGTTATACGCTGGCTGAGAGCATACGCGGCTCAGGCGGTGTTATGCGCAAGGTCATGCTTGTAGTACAGACGGTAATATGTACGGTATTCATAAGCGGAACCCTGTCGCTGCTGCAGTTCGTGTCGGGCGAGGGTAGACTGAACCATATTCCCGACAACGACCGATACTACAGGCAGTGCGTGCTGGTAAAGTCACATATGGTAAGTGACAGGGCTGCATTACAGAGGGATCTGCAGAACTCCAGATTTGCCCTAAAGGTGATACCTTACAGTGAGAGTTTTGAGAACCTGAATAATGACCCGAATGATCCGATGGGCAAACTGTTCAATGACATGCGCCTTCAGTCTCTCAGGAATTATCATATGCCCGATACGTCACTTCTGGATTTCTACCGCATGAAGATAGAATGGGTCAGAATGCCGGAGCCGGGAGAGAGTTATGTGCTGATGAGCGAAGGCTACGCAGACCTTTACAGTCAGGCAGGAGTCAATAAACCTGACATGAACAGTACCTCCGACGGCCGTATACTGCCGGTTCTTGGAACCTACACCATCATGCCTTATTCCCGTCTGAGGTCGGAAAGGATAAGTATCGTGGTTGTCACTCCGGATGCTGATAGGGTATATGACAACTATATCATGGTACCACGAAAGGGAAAATACCATGCTCTCATGTCGGAGGCGGAGGATATTTTCAACCGTCTCAGTCCGGAGGTGGTCGATAAGAACGTGTTCAATCTGCGCGACAGCGTAGGAGCCGAGGTGACCATACTTGACGCCATGCGTTCAGGTTCGCTGATACTGTCGGCAATCTGTCTGGTCATATGCGCCATGAGCCTTTACAGTACTCTTATGCTGAGTATCCGTGCCCGCCGCAAGGAGGTGGCCATCAGGAAAGTGAACGGTGCCCGAAGGCTTGATGTGGCCATGATGTTCGGCCGTCTTTACATATTGCTTGCCCTTATCAGCACAGTCATATCGGTACCCGTGGCTGTCCTGTTCAACAACGCAGTCATACGGATGTCCGACGGAGACCTTACGGCCCGGGATATATCGCCTTGGATATCGGCAGCGGGAGGAATAATATTCATGTTGGCTGTCATTGCCGTAACCGTATGGGGAAACATTAGGCGCATAATGAAACTCAATCCGGTGGAATACATATCTACTGAATGATTAATCCAAAGATTTGTGCTAAGTTTGTAGTATGACTGACGCAAAGATTCTTGTGATTGATGATAATACTGCAGTGCTGAGTACACTGAGGCTGGTCCTTAAGAGTGTGTTCCGCACTGTTGTTGCAGTGAGTGACCCCCAGCTCATTCCGGCTCTGATAAGTGCCGGTGATGTGGATGCCGTGCTTCTGGACATGAACTTCGGGTCCGATAAGCTGGACGGGCAGGACGGCCTGTTCTGGCTGGACCGTATCATGAACCGCAGCGGACTGGACAATCCTCCGGCCGTGGTTATGATTACCGCATTCGGTGACGTGAGCCTGGCTGTCAACTCGCTCAAGAAAGGCGCGCTTGATTTCATTCAGAAGCCCTGGGATAACAATGACCTTATACGCAAACTCCAGGAGGCCATCATGAAGAGGGACGAGCGTAATGCCAAACCTCAGGAAGAGGAGAATGCGGAGGAACTTCCGCTCAATCTTGAAGAGATAGAGAAACAGACAATAATCAGGGTGCTGGATACTTGCGGTCACAATCTCACCACAGCAGCCGAAAAACTTGGTATAAGCCGTCAGACACTATACAACAAGATAAAGCATTATGGCATCGTATAGCCGTCATTACACATGGCATGTGACGGCATCGGTCGTGATGATCATGGCATTGCCGGCGGCAGCTGTGTGGTTTTATTATAAAGACCACACACTGTATGCCTTGCTATTGTCCGTACTGGCCCTGATCGCCGTATTCAGGCTGGTAAAACTGCTGCGCTATCCCATATCCCAGACCGAGATGATGGCCCGCGCCATCAAGAACAATGACCTGATGATGCATATCCCTGAGACCGATGACATACTGCTCAGTCAGGCATCGGCCGATATGAACCGCATACTGCTGTCATACCGCAAGGACCAGAATGAGCTGGAAACCCGCAAGAACTACTATGAAAGGATTCTCCGTGTCATGACGCATGAACTGCGTAACACAGTCACTCCCATAGTGTCGCTGACCGATTTCATGGTGCAGAACCCCGATGCCCAGACCGAGGAGGACCGCCGTGAGGCCATAAGCATCATAAACAGCCAGGCCCATAATGTATGCTCGTTTCTGGAGTCATACCGACAGCTTACCGTTCTTGCCCAGCCGTCCATGACCGATATTCCAGTATCCCGCATATTCAGTAACCTGCAGACTCTGCTCAAGGCCGAGCCGGGTGCTGACCGCGTTCGTTTTGAGACTGCCGGTGAAGTGGTGATTCATGCTGACTCCAGCCTTATTCCTCTTGCACTGATAAACATTATCCGTAACGCCATCCAGGCTACTGATGAGGTTGAGGACGGAAAGATTGAGGTGATGGCATCGGCTCCGGGAGGCAAGCCCTGCATAACCGTAACCAATAACGGCCCCGAGATTCCGGAGAGCCAGATTGAGCAGATCTTCATGCCTTTCTATTCTACCAAGAAGAGAGGTAGCGGAAGTGGTATCGGACTTGCGCTCTCGAGACAGATAATGCAGCTTCACGAGGGAACTCTGACTTGCTCGTCACACTATCCGTATACCACTTTCACTCTTCAGTTCAGTTAAGAACCACCTCATCGGCGTCGGATATCCTTTCGTATCCGGTGACTATTATCTCGTCGCCGGGCTCCAGGCCCTCAATTATCTCAAAATGTCGCGGGTTCTGACGTCCTATGCTTACAGGTACGCGTACCGCGTGGGTGTGCGATTCGTTTACTTTGAATACCCATTCGCCGTGAGTGTAATTATAGAAGTTACCCTTCTGTACTATTATGGACTGCGCCTGGCCGCCAAGTTCTATGCGAGCCTGATAACTCTTTCCTATGCGGGCATTGTCGGGCATGGAGTCGGTGAATATCAGGAATACATCGAACGAGTTGTTCCTGATCTCAGGTACTACGCCTGATACTTTCATGGAGTAGTTCTTTTTCTCGTATGTTATGCTTGCCGGCTGGCCTGCCGTGATCTTGTCAATGTAGTATTCGTTTATGCTCAGACGCATTCGGAACTGGTCCATGCGTTTGATATCGGCTATGGCTGTTCCGGAGCTGATACGCTGGCTGGGCTCCAAGGCAAGGCCGCTTATCTGTCCGTCGGCTGGAGCGGTTACGATCAGGTCGCTCAGACGTGACTCGGTGTTCTGGAGTTGGCGGCGTGACTCTTCAAGTTCATCTTTCAGTGACTCCTGACGGATGGCGTTCAGGATTGAGTCCTGACGACGGCTTTCAAGCTGCAGTCTTACGGTCTCCATCTTGTAGTTGTACTCTTCGTCGGCCACCTCGAGCTGGGCTCGGCTTCTGATACCCATCTTGAACTCCTCGAGTGCAAGGTTATGCTCTTTCTCAAGACGCTTCAACTCGTATTTGGTCTGGAGTATGCTCTGTGCCAGTGAGAGACGGCGCTGGTCCATCTCAATCATGCTGGTTTTGTAAGAACGGTTCTGCTTGCGCCAGTTGTCACGTGCTTTCTCTATGGTCTGGAGCAGTTCGGGATCACTCAGAATCATGATTGTATCGCCTTTTTGGACGATAGCACCGTCCTGAACTGCAAGACTCTCTACAAATCCACCCTCGCGCGTATAGACCTTTATGGTCTGGATGGGCTGGAGTGTACCCTCGGCATTCACATATTCGGAGAACTCTCCGTTCTGTACCTTGGCAATCTGTACGCTGTCACTGTTTATCCTGATAACCTTGGGACCGGTCGATACTTTGATGAGCAGGACTATGAGACCGGCGGCAAGTATGCCGGCCAGTATGTGAAGGCGGTATTTTACATACCATTTCTTGGGTGGTAACTTAATATCCATATTCTATCTGTTGTTCTATAAGTTCGTCATTCATGAAATCATAAGCCGTAAGGCTGCGAATAGTGTAGTAGAGCTGCCAGTAACGGCTCAGGGCCGATACATATCCTCTGTATGCCGAGTCCTTTGAGGTGATGGCGGTGTTCAGGTCAAGGATGGTGGAGTTGCCGCTCACGTAGAGGTGACGTGCCACCTCATAGCGGTGCTGGGCTGTCTGCATGGCACGGCGTGCTATGTCCACCTGCCTCTCCTGGAGGTTGAACTGGGCCACGGTACGGGTCACCATCTTTTCAAATGACACCTCGTTCTGCTCGTTGCGCATACGGGTAAGTTCCAGGTTGTTCTGTGCTATCCTCACGCGTCCGCGGGCACGGCCCCAATCCAGTATGGGAATGCTGACCGATATGCTTACGGACTGCTCATCGTTCAGGTTACGGAAACTCTCCGGAAGTTCATCGGCGGTCTGGGCCAGTCCCAGACGCAGGTATATGGATGCCTTGAATCCGGCCTGTGACTTGTAGTAGGCAAGATTACTCTCGCTGTTCAATCGGCTCAGCTCCATGCTTTCCATATCGGGACTATTCAGTCTGGCAAGTTCCATGGCCTGGTCCAAAGGAACGCTGAAGTGGGGTATGCTGTCATTGGCGATAACCTCGATATGGGTATCGGATGCAAGGTTAAGGAAGTTGCGCAGCTGGTCAACTGCATCATCGAAAGACATCTGTGAGTTGATGATGCTGGTCTCGCCGTTCAGACGGTTAAGTTCCAGCTGGAGCAGCTCGTTCTCTGTTATGGTACCTATATTATAACGTCCCAATCCGTAAGTGTAGAGGGTGTCAACTGCTGCATAGTTCAGTTTGGCTATATCCAGGTCCGTTTGGGCCGATACCAGTCCAAAGAATACCGATGTGGCCTGCGATGCCACCAGTTCCATGGTCTCGGCATACTGCTTGCGGGCCCTGCGGTACTCGATAGGCTGCGTCTTACGGTTCCACTTGAAAGAGTTGTAGCCGTTCAGGCTCTGCGAGAAACTGATCTGCAGCGGTTGTGAATAATACGTGTGGCTGGGATTGTCACCCAACAGGTCCAGACGGCTCAGATTGCCCGACAGAGATATGGTTCCGCCTGTGAACCATACGTTCTGCGTGAGGTCGAGCGACAGGTTGTTACGCATGCTGTTGCTCCGGGCATATTGCTCTGAGCCGTCTGGCAGGGTTACGTAGTTGGTACTACGATTGAGAGAGGGAGAAGAAGAAAGGGACAATGTCGGAAGCATCTCAGCCTTATAGCTGCGGTAGCTCAGCCAGGCGGACTCGAAAGTGTTGCGTGCCTGAACTGCCAGAGGCGACGATTCCTGTGCCATACGGATTACATCACTCATTGAGAGCCGAAGCGTATCGCCACCGGCGGCATTGCCGGTAGCCGATACGTTCAGCAAAACAAGGAGGAGCGATATTTTGATTAGCTGTTTCATATTCTCTGTTATGATTGACAGCTCAAAAATACCGCCCCCCTTATGCCTGGGCAAACTATGAAAGCAAAATCGTGTTTTCTGCCCTAATTACGTCTAATTTTTTGACACTGGTTCAGAACGACAGGTTTACACCAGCCATAAATGCTATGCCCGGCATGGGATAACCGTCATTGATCTGGTACTTGGTGTTGAGCAGGTTGTCGCCGTTAACCCAAACCTGTACCATATCGGTAATCTGATAGGATACGCGGGCGTTCCAGAGCAGGAAGTTCTCCTTTTTGCTCTTTGACGGGTCATCGGTATTTACAATTGAGTACAGACCGTTTATGTATTGGAGCCCAGTGCTTACATGCAGACCGTTATTGGTATAAGAACCTCCCAGATAAACCTTGTTTTCAGGTGCTCCGATGACAGGAGTCTCCATGTTCAGGTAGCTGTAGTTGCCGTGAACGGCTATACTCTTGCTGACCAGATATGATGCCTGCAGTTCCACGCCCTTGTTCTTGAGCTCGCCGCTGTTCATGTTTAGTTGTTTCTGCCTACCGTTAGGCATCAAAAACGGAGTTCCGTCAGGGTTGAACACACCATTCTGTAGAATAATGTTCTCCGCGTCCAAATAGAAAAGGTTGACTCCGTAATTGAATTTGCCGTCCAGAAGTGTCTGCGAGAAAGCAAGCTCATAGTTCCAGAGAGACTCGGCCTTGAGGTCTGCGTTCTGGGGCGGATACATGAACATCTCCCTGATGATGGGGTAGCGGAATCCCTTGCCTACAGACAACTTGACCTCGGCATTTGCGGGCAGATGGAATGCGGCGCCTGCTTGGGGAACAAGTTCAGTGCCTGCCTTTGAATGATGATCAACACGCAGACCGGCATTCAGGGTGAGCCAATCGCCAATGGTCTGGCGTGTCTCAAGATATCCGGCTATCTCGTCTTCGCTTGCATCGACCTGAAGCTCATCGGTTCCTGCGTTAGGTCCGTCAACATAGTGGTTGTTTGCCTTGCCTCCGTAGCGATAATAGTCAAATCCTAGTGTCAGGCGGTTTCCCTCAAACAGGCTTGCGCTCTGCCATGCCGAAGCACCCCACATCTCATCATATGATACAAAACGGTATGCTTTAGTTGTGGTGCCGGGAGTGTATCCGTCATTAATCCAGTGATTGCCCCAGTTGTAGAAAACGCTGACAGCACCCGATGTGTTACTGTAGTTGTTTTCTATGAACAGGGCTGTAGTTCCGCGGGTGATGTCCTGGTCAGCATCGATCAGGGGGGCGCTTTCTGATCCTGGCTGTGAAGCCTTGAAACGTGTGATATCCACGTTGGCAGATGCATTCCAGTTTTTGGAGATGTCATAACCAACCTTGGCGTAGCCTCCAAACTGCTCAAAGTTCATGTTGTCGCGGTGACCGTCGGTGCGGTTGTATGAGCCCGATGCGACGGCGCTCAACTTGCCCTGACGGGTGTTGACCGAGAACTCGCTCTCGGCGGTATTGAATGAACCGTAACCTGCATGAACGTATGCATGGGTGCCGTCCTGAGGTTTCTTGGTAACTATGTTTATAACACCGGCCATGGCATCGGATCCGTAAAGAAGAGATGCGGGACCGCGCAGTACCTCAACCCTCTCGGTCATGAGCGACTGATAGGAATCGGCAATGGGATGTCCGTAGATGCCTGCGTAGTTGGGATGTCCGTCAATAAGGATAAGCATACGTGCTGAACTTCCGGACATACCGCGCATGGATATGTTACCTGCGGCACCTCCCGATACACCGTAACCGGCATATCCGCGCTGGGTGACGAAAAGGCCAGGGACCTGCTCGGTAAGTAGGGGCAGAAGTGATGAGCGGTTGGTCTCTTGGATGGCGAAGCGGTCAACCACGTTGACGGTCTGTGACAGATGACGTACGTCGGTGGCGCTGCGTGTTCCGGTTATTACTACCTCCTGAAGGATTGAATCTGAAGGCTCTGCTGCCTGTGCTGTGCTGAATGATATTGCTGCTGCAGCAAGAATAAGAGCAATGTGTTTCATAAAAAGGGTTGGTTAGTTATAGCCGCAAATATAGCAAAGTAACACGAATCCGGTAAATCGTAACACTGAATTATTTGTGGAACGGCATGTTTTTTTGACTATTTTTGACTTTCCGACAGGTAGTCCGTATAATAAGTGAGATGCAACAAGTTGACGTCGACATCATAAGGAAGTGCAAGGCAGGCGACAAAGCCGCTTTCCGCTGGGTGGTGCAGAATTGCCAGGGCATGGTGTATTCTCTATCGCTAAAGATGCTGGCCGATGTCGAGGAGGCCAAGGATGTTGTGCAGGACACTTTTATAAAGGTGTGGCAGAACATAGGCAGCTACGATGACCGTTACGGTTTCAATACCTGGGTCTACACCATTGCATCAAGACTCTGTCTGGACCGTCTGCGTAAGGTGAGAGCCATCGGCCCTTCCAATGAGGACGAGAGGATCTTTGAAACGGTGGCCGATGACAGTGACCCCGAGCGGCAGTTGGAGAGCAGCGAGTGGGTATCGGTCGTAAAGGTAATGGCAAATGAATTGAGCGGAAAGCAGAAACTGGTGTTTACGCTCAGCCAGCTGGAGGGACTGGAGACAGATCAGATAATTGAGATTACAGGCCTGGATGCAGACCAGATTAAGAGCAATCTGTATGCGGCCAAGAAGAATATTCGTGAACGATTGATTAAGATGGGATATGGAAAGGATTGATGATATGCTTGAACGCCTCAAGGGGCAAATGCCTGAGGTTCCCGGTGCCGATGCACTGACCGACAGCATTATGGCGGCCATTGAGGAGACCGAAGAGAGGAAACCGGTTACGGTTCCGATGTGGCTCTCCGTGCTCAGGACCGTTTCATCGGTTGCGGCAGTTATACTTCTGATGCTTTTTGTGCGACTTAAGAATGACTATACAGAACCGTCAGAGAATACCCCGATAAACTATCTTGAGGTGGCGGGAAATGAGTGTGAAGAGTGCTCTCCGGCTGAAAGATATAACCTCAGGATAGAGAAGATGAGATTAATGAACAGACGTAGAATCCTTAAAGAAAAGTATTATGCGAACTACGATTTTTAAGTTTTTGTTTGCCATCACAGCATTGGCTGTCGTCTCCTGTGATGAATGGAATGTAGAGATCGATACCCAGATCATGCGTGACGGATCGTGCGTTCGCACGGTCAAATCAGACAACAACGGTTGTCTTACTGAAGATGAAGGGTGGACTGTCGTGGAAGCCAAAGACTCTGTCCGTAATTTTTCTAATGACAAAATACAGGCTTCGGTTATAAGCAGGAGGTTTGACGGGGTAGAGGATATGAATGGATATCCGGCTTTACAGATATATGGAAAACCTGTCAAATCAGAGTCATCTCTTGTCAAGAGTTTCAAATGGTTCTATACCGATTATACTTTCACTGAGACTTTTCCGGGATGGCAGGAGTCTTTTGATATTCCCATAACGGATTATGTGAGTCCGGATGAGGCTTCTTTCTGGTTTACCGGTTATCCGGAGCTTCCGCAGGGCATTACAGGAGAGGAACTGACGTATATTTCAGATATCTCGTGGAGAATAGAACATTGGTATTTTGATGTTATGTGGGATCTCTATTTCAAGTCAATAGCCAGTTTCTATGATGAGATAGAGAATCCGCCGGTGGACCGTGAAACATTCCTTTCCATGCGTGATTCGGTTATGAATACCGCTTTTAATGAAGATTGGGAATTTTGGGGTGAAGAAGGCGAAAATGACCCTCTTAAATACCTGGACGGTTTCTTCCATACAAAAGTGTTTTCGGAGACCAAATGTCCGGAGGCGGAGTCTTATGGAGAGAAGCTATGGTATCAGAGCATAGGACTGGATGAATTGAATGCTTCATATTCGCTCAAAATGCCGGGAAAAATAACTGATGCAGGACGTGGTATAGTTGATAATGATATGATAAGGTATCGTTTTGGAGGGGCTTACCTGATTCCCGGTGACTATACCTTTACGGCATCATCCAGATGCGTGAACGTATGGGCGTTCCTGCTCTCCGGTCTTATACTGATAATTGCAGTAGGAAGTTTCTTTATCAAGCGCTAATCGGCGCGGCTCATAAGCAGCTTGCCGTGGCGAATGCCCTTGATGGATGTCATCTCATCGGCCAGTGCGGTAAGCAGGCGGGCCTCACCCATGACGGTGCACACGTGCAGGCAAGTACCCTCATTGATGTAGTGCTGCTGTGACGAAAGCACAAGATTCTGGTGACTGATCTGTATATCCGATATGCGTGCGGATATATCGGTCCGCTGCTGGTCATATATTATAAATATGGTACCCGCGACAATGTGGTTGCACTGCCACTTTTTTTCGGCCACATTCTTCTCAATCAGGAACCGGATGGCCTGTGAACGGTTGGCGAAACCGTCCTCTTTTACCAGTGAATCCAGCTGCTCCAGCAGCTCGTCCTCGAGCGATACTCCGAATCTTTTCAGTGCCATAACATCTGCAAATCTAAGCAATTTTTTTTACCTGTTGAAAACTTCTCCCGAAGAAGGCCGCGGAAGTTATTAACAGCCCGTATCATCGTATTGATTTTATCATAACTTTGCTAGCGTCATTGGTTTCCGAAGGGGCGACACCCCAAGGAATAATTTGGAATCCGGTGAAAATCCGGGACAGTACCTGCTGCTGTAATTCCTTGATTATAAGTCCGATGCACTCTCTGCCACTGGCCGTTTAAGGGACCGGGAAGGCGCATGGGACGGGATAAGTCAGAAGACCTGCCAATGACATTGGGGCCCTGGTTCTTGCAGGACTACAAGGCCGGGTTTTTAGAGGGAGTTATCCTGATTATATGGTGCATGTTTGTGGAGAGACAGGTTCTCTCTGCTATGCCGAATTGATGAATATTTTTAGTTATTTATGGAGACATATATTGTAAAAAGAGATGGCAAACACGAGGTGTTTACCATTGACAAGATTAAGGCCGCTATCTCCAAGTCATTCCTGGCTTCGGGTGCGTTTGCAACCGAAGAGGTTATGACCGGAATCCTGAGCCATCTGAATATCCAAAGCGGTATCAGCGTTGAGGAGATCCAGAACCAGGTCGAGGTTGCATTGATGGCCGAGGGCTACTATCAGGTTGCCAAGACGTACATGCTGTACCGCAACCGTCACGCTGAGGACCGTGAGACTAAATCAAAACTCGAGTTCCTCATGGGCTATTGTCAAGCTGCGAACGCTGCTGAAGGAAGCAAGTTCGACGCAAATGCCAATGTTGAAAACAAGAACATCGCAACTCTTATCGGTGAGTTGCCTAAGAAGGGCTTTATCCGTCTGAACCGTCGTCTGCTGTGCGACCGTATCCGTACCATGTTCGGTAAGGAGGTGGCCGATAAGTACATCAGCCTGCTGCACCAGCATTTCATCTACAAGAACGACGAGACGAACCTGGCCAACTACTGCGCAAGTATCACCATGTATCCGTGGCTGCTGGGCGGTACCAAGTCAATAGGCGGCAACGCCACACAGCCTACCAACCTCAAGGCTTTCTGCGGTGGTTTCATCAACATGGTATTCATGGTATCATCAATGCTGTCAGGTGCATGCGCTACTCCCGAGTTCCTCATGTACATGAACTACTTCATTGAGAAGGAGTACGGTGAGGATTACTACAAGCGTGCCGATGAAATCGTAGACCTTAGCATAAAGAAACGTTCCATCGATAAGGTTATCACTGACTACTTCCAGCAGGTTGTATACAGTATCAACCAGCCTACCGGTGCACGTAACTTCCAGTCTGTGTTCTGGAACATCAGCTACTATGACCGCTATTACTTTGAGTCACTGTTCGGTGAGTTCCGCTTCCCGGACGGCGAGAAGCCCCATTGGGAGTCTCTCTCATGGCTGCAGAAGCGTTTCATGAAGTGGTTCAATCAGGAGCGTCTGCGCTGCGTGC
>Ga0310786_10003654_pt1 | contig 22154 bp, 28 predicted proteins | sample AusTroGonzalo_MG_FD_203881 | JGI IMG/M metagenome (GOLD analysis project Ga0310786, IMG submission 203881) | Bovine rumen microbial communities from tropical cattle in Woodstock, Queensland, Australia - Gonzalo_03 (v2) (version 2) | ecosystem: Host-associated > Mammals > Digestive system >...
CTTAAGTAAGCCTCAAGGTCTTCCTTGGTGGTCTTGCCTTCCTTGATGAGTCTAACTGCATCGTTGAACTCATCTTTGAAAGTCCTTTCCTGTTCTTCTAAATTGTTGATGCCTCTGTCATATCCGTACTTGCCCTCAAAGGGAATCCTTGCGATTTCTTCTTCGATGGCATCGTAATCAAACTCTGGCTGAACAGCAGGAGTCTCTTTGTAAGAAAGTCTCGTCTCATTAACGAGTTTCATGTAGTTAGGATTGTCTGCCCACTTTGCAAAACGCATGGTAAGGTGGTTCTTCTCCAGAGCCTCCTTATACTTTTCGAAGTCGTTCTCGTGCATAGTGGGAGGAATCATAGCCTTGTCGTTCTCGGCTTTCCATCCCTTCTTCTTTTTGTCGCCCTGTTCCTGCTTGTAGTCTGTGTACTCGAAGAACTCTTTCGTGCCCTGAGAATATACAACGTGGTAAGGGATTACTACATCAATCCAATCCTGCGCCAATGCCCACTCTACGAGGTCATCGTTGTAGGCAACAAAGATTGCACCTACGTTGTTATACTGCTTGCGGATTTCCTTGACATCGTCCCACTCCGCACCCTGCATCGCATCAGAGACAACATACTTGTTAAGGCGGTCTAAGTATGCCTTCCTCGTCTTATCGTTCTTGTTGTTATGGTACTCCTCACGGAGACGGTTTAACTCTTCGTCGGTCTTGTAATCCTTGTTAAGAACACCGTAGGTGGACACGTTGATGTTCATTCCAGAGGGAGCGAATACTTTTGCAAAGCCGAGGTCTTTGGTATATGCAAGCATCTTAAGACCTCTGACTGCCGCATCGGTTACCACCTGCATATCTTCCAATATGAAGGCAGGAACGTAATCGGAATCAGAGTAGAGTCTTAAGCCGTACTCGTCGTTCAGATCCTTAACTACCTCTTCGCTCATATCAAGGATGCTTCCGTTATAAGCGATGTAATCGAGGTTGTACTCAACTCCGTCAATCTTCACCGAACGGGTAGTGAGTTTAGCATGGCTTGCTGACTTAGCGTAAGCAGTTGCATCCTTGATGTACCAACCCAGAACCTCGTCCTTTGATGCTTCGATTCTGTTTTCGTCGGTGGCAAGATGTCTTCCCTCGAGCCTCGTCTTTCCCTCTAATGCATCGCTTACGGCGCGGTAGTATCTCTCTACCATATTGAAGGTCATAGCCCTGCCGCGGAGCATTTCTGAGAAGCCTTGAAGATTCTTGAAATTTGCTGACTTAACGAACTTCTTGCGGTTAGTAGTTTTAGACCACTTATCCTTGAAGTCGTCCCAATGCTCGCGGATGAAGTCTATTTCATTCTGGTACTGCTCTCTGTTGGCAAGAGCCTTGTCCTGCACAGCCTTGATGTCGTTGAAGTAGTTACCAAATGCCGCTCTGAATGCCTTTCTGTCCGCGGCAACGTAGCAATACTGACATTCTCTCTGGGATACCTTCTGTGCAAGGATCTCGGATGCTACAATCTGTTCCTCGATAGTCAGGGGTCTTCCTATCTCATTGGAGACATTATCAATAAACCACTCGTTCACAAGAGACCTGATGCACACCAGAGCGTGTTCAACGGACTTGCTATATGATTGGTTACCAACTATGATCTCGCCTTCGATGTCCTCGGGTAGGTACTGAGCAAGTGCCTTGAGCGGAATGACAACCTTACCTTTTCGCATTGCTAATGCTCGGTTTAACTTAAGAGGATTTACATTGTGGTACTTGTTATTAGCCTCCACAGTTCTATCTGCCAAGTCGTCATTCAACTTCATGGAGTTCTTGCGGCTTTCTACTACATCGCCTACAAGTTCCTCTGCGGCTTCCTGATTGCCGTTGTATACCGCATCAATGGCTTTCGCTTCAACACTCTTGTATTCCTGCACCTGATTAACTGCCAATGCCCTCTTGAACAGTTCTGCCCACTGATCCTGCACTTCCTTAAAGGACTTGTCTAAAGAGCGGAGGAGTCTTGCTTCTTCGGACTTGGAGTCATAGCCCTTCATCCAATCGCGTAAGTCGTTGCGGATCTTCGTGAAGAACTCTTTGATGGCATTTGCGATACGCTCTAACTGACTGTGGGATGCGGTCTGGAAGATCTTGTCAGCGACAGTCATGTCATTAAGCATATCCTCACAGAAACGCGCGGTAGCCTCTGACTCTGCGGTGTCGATATCCATCTTGCTACCGTCTTCCTTGGCTCTGGCGATCTCAAGTCCGACCATCTGATTCCATTTGCTTACGCCTACGGAAGACCTGATGAGGTTCTTGAAACTGCTGAACTCTTCCTTGCCGAGTACGTTCTCCATCCAATGGGTAGACTCATGTGCGAGGGTGTTGATTACATATCTTCCCTTACTCGGATCGCTGTTCTTGAAATACTGCGCCGCAAGGTTAAGGGTAATCTTGTTATCCTTGTCGGTTACCCAACCATTCTCCTCGTTCTTATTCTTTATGACATTGATGTCCATTCCCATGTGAGTGAGCGCAGTAACCAAGCCGAGGATTCTCTTGTCTTCCTTGGTGAGGTCTTTGTTATCTACGGATACGGTAAGCGTACCCTTCTTGGAATACTCTCCATCCCACTTGCTGATTACTTTGCTGTTTGCTTCAGTCGCTACTCGTCCGACTTCGGCATCGTTCGCTCTTATCGCATTGTAGATGTCGATAGCGGTACTCTGCTTCATTGCCGAAGGGGTAACGTGCTGAAGGACTTCTTCAAGGTCTGTCTGCCTGTGAGCGGCATTGATCACATAGTCGAAATTAGCCTTATACAGGGGCAGTTTCTCTTCGTTGACATTTGCATCGAAGAGTTTACTCTCGACCTCTGTGTAGTCCTTGAGGTACTTATCATGCAGGGACTTATTGAGAGCCTTCTGCATCTCTTCCTGCGCGATGCGTGAGTTCTCGGAAACTCTTGTAGACTGCTCTCCACCACCGATTACTTCGCCGTTCTCGGTCTGCTCAGTCTGCTCTGCAGTCTGTTCTTTGGTCTCAGCGTTCTTCTGGAATCTGCTCCTTACGCTCTGAACTGCTCTGTTAACAAGGCGGTTATCCCGTTCTGCTTGCATCTCTTCGCCTGTCTTGAAGGCTTCGTCGAGAGCATAGCGGTTCATGAGGGCATTGTCGATAGCCTGTGCATCGCCGCTCTTTACTGCCTCGTCGTAGGCAGTTCTGGCATCGGAATATGCTTGCTGTGCTACCATGCCCTTGTTCCAATTGGGAACTCTGTCGCCTTCTGAATACTTGCCGAGTAGTTTATCGTATAACTCTTTTGTTTCAGAATCAGGGTTATATGTGTTGATTGCTTCGCCAAGTCTACCGAAATCTACATTACGTCCTGTGTTGGTTGTCTTGACCGCCTGCACACCGCCAGATAAACCTGCGGATAATCCTGCAATCCATGCCTCGTGGGAGGTTTCTTTGATCCAATCTTTCCTCGCAAGTTCCCTTGCTTCGCTCTCTGTATATCCCTTTGCAATATATGCATCTATGGTTTTGTTGTATTCAGACTTATCTTTGAATCTGTTTACGTCATATACTGTCTTCAGTACATTACCAAGGACTTCTTCGCCTGCCTCTCCAAGAGTCTGCTTCAGTAGGCTTAAGCCTACATTCTTATCGGACATCCATGAGAACGCCCAATCCATACCGATAGTTTCTGTGATGAACTCGATAGCACCATCTACTGTTGCTCGCTCTTTTGCTTCCTCTTTGGAATATCCTTCTCTTAAGTAGTCACCGTAAGCCTGCGTGTATGCCGATGTTCCCAAAATTGAGTTAACAATAGTACCACCAATCTTCTGACCTATCTTAGGATTACCACCAGATAAAACCGAACCTATCGCCATGCCACCTGCCTGTTCAAGACGGTTCTTTAACCCCTGTGTGCTTGCTGAATAGAGATCGGCAACAGAGATTTCATTCCCTGTAAATGGCATAGTGATGGACGGGTTATTCTTTTGTATATCCTCAGTAGCGGCGGCATTTGACGAATTTAATACTCGTCCTACAACTCCTGTGCCAACATAAGGATTTGCCTCTACGCCTGCTAAAGTGCCGACACCTTCTCTTATAGCATTAGCCGCATCGTTAGCAGTACCTCCGACAACGTAAGCGAGACCTGCGGCTATCTTGTTGTCCTTGCCCCATTCAGCCGCTTTCTCCTCTGCGGATTGCGACCAATCATTCGAAAGTTCGTATCTTGCATTCTCCATAAATTCAAGATACTTGTCTAAACCCTGAGTCTTATATATTCCTCTCGCAATCTTTTTCTTGTCCTCGTCCTTTATCATGCCAAACGTAGGAGTGTTGGATATCTCAAGTTGCTTTTTGAAACCTGTTTTTAAGGTAGGCTGTTCACGATAATTCATTTCATCAAGCATTAACTGATTATCAATGCTTGTATCGTTAGCCGCTTCATTAAAGGTTGCATCATTGAGAAGATCTCTGTAGTTCTGCGTGTAATTCATTGTTGCAAAACTACTACGCGCATCCTTGATGGAAGCCTTGTCAAAGTCGTTCTTATCCGACAATGCCTTGTCGTAGTCAGCAAGGGAACTGTACTTAGTGAAACTCTTAAGGTAGTCCTTTTCGTCTTCATCCGTGGTGGTATCGTAGGCTTTCTTTATCTCATCGTAGGATTTACCCTTGTACTTCTCGTCAAGTTCCCATCCTCTGCGAGCCTTGTTGTAGGCATCGGCGTTGAGGTAATTTGAGAATGAGTCTTTTGCCTGTGACAATGCTGAAGCATTCTGCGCATACTGACTCGGTAAATCTTTGATGTTGGGGTACAGATCTCCGTACTTCTTTGAGAGTTCTGTAGCCTTTGTATATCTGCTCTTTGAGTCCGCTATGTACTGATCCATGTCAGACTGAGTATGCCAATTCCCGTCGAACTGATTCTCGGTAGCGGTTCGATTAAACTCGTCAAAGTCATACTGTGCTCTTTTAGAAGTGTATCTTTCGTATAATTCCCTACCTCTGGACGACGAGGAAAGGGAAGCATCCTCTGCTTCCCTGTTCTTCTTTCTGTCGTTGTAGGACTTCAGTAATTCTGCGCCTCTACTCATTGAATTTTCCCCCTGATACGATCTTTGTAATTATCGCCATACATTGCCTTAAGGTCGCTTTCTGTTACTATGTCGCCCGTCTGCTGACAGTAATACTTGCCATTACCCTGATCTGTGAACGTTGCAACCTTCATTGCGGCAGGGTTACCTAATAGTCCATAGTTTGTCGCCTCTCCGAAGCCATTTGTGAGGCTTCCGCTCTCTCTATTAAGAGAGTAAGTCTTTTCTTTTGTTGCCACTGCGTTGTCTATAACACGGTCTACCTGCGCTTCTCCGTACTTGTCGTACATATCCGCGATACTGCTGAAGAACTTTTCGTCAGGTCGTCCACCTGCGGCATCAAGTGCGTTCTCTATTTCCTTGATAGCAGTTGTTGTGATGTCTTTGTAAGATGCAGTTTTAGCGGCTTTCTCAGCCTGCTCTTTTTCGAATGCCTGTGCTTCTTTCTTGAGGTTGTAGTTAGCCCAATCAAGAGAGTTAGCACTCTGCTTAAGCGCGAGGTTTGCCGCATCCTGCTGTCTGTTATAGGCGGTCTCGTCTGCGTACCTTGCGTCGCTTACCGCATCTCGTAACCTGCCATAAGCAGTCTCGTCTGCGTATCTTGCATCACCTACGGTGTCACGGTATCTGCTATAAGCACTCTCATCGGCATACCTTGCATCGCCCACAAGGTCACGATATCTTTCGTAAGCACTCTCGTCTGAGTATCTTGTGTCGCCTACTTCATCACGGTACTTGTCATACTCGAAGGAGAGGTCTTTATAGTAGTCGCTCATGGAATCACGGTACTTCTGATAGTCAAGTTCCTGCTGTCTGTAGTAGTCGCTGATTTCGTCACGGTAGCGGTTATAAGCCGCTTCTTCATCTGCTCTCGCAAGTTGGTCGGCGTATCTCTGCTCGTTCTGGTTCATCTCTGCCGCCCACTGACGAGCCTGTTCGGTAAGGCTCTGAGCATGCATGGATGTCTGTGCGCTCAAGGACTCTGCGTGTTGTGCTGACTGTTCTGACAGGTTCTGTGCCCACTGTCTTGACTGCTCAGCAAAGTTCGTCTCGTCCCAGAACTTGTTGTACTCCTTGTTGTACATATCATTCGCGTAAGCAAACTGATTGTTGAAGTCGTTTAGCATCCTCTGGTATTCGCTCTCGTCGGATGCTCTGTACTCGCCAAGAAGGTTGTACTTGTTCTGCAGTTCGTCGCTATACTTCTGGTAAGCCATCTGATAGTATTCGGGAAGGTTGTCATACCCTTCCTGCACCATCCTGTTGTATGCTTGGTTGCCTACTGCCTGCGCATAGGATGAACCATAACCACCCGTCAGAGCCGCCGCCTGTCCCATCGTGTCAGCCATAGCAACTCGTCCGTCTCGCATATAGGACGCAAGCATATTCTGGAAAAGGGGATCTTTGTTGAAGTCGTACTCAAAAGGCTTGGTGTTCTCGATCTCGTTCAACTTCTCCGTTATCTTGTCGGTGTAGGAAGTCCTGCCGCCTTTCGCCTGATCAAGAAGTCTCTCGACCTCTGCGTAAGCATCAAGGTACTGCTGTGACGGTGCAAAGGTAGCGGTCTTTCCTTCGTAGGTTCTTCCGCTAAAGCCCATGCCGCCATAAGAAGCCGCTTCATAGCTCTGAGGAGTATAGGTACTCTTTTCGTAAGAGGATGTATATGTAGGTTTCTCCGTTGTTGATGCCTGATAGGTAGGCTTCGTAAGCGATGACGAAAACGCAGGTGTCTCGGTTACCGTCGGTGCTGTCCCTATATCAACAGTCGGAGCAGTATATGTCGGGATCTCTATGGTAGCCTGTGCAGTCTGGGCAGGAGCAGTATAAGCAGGAGTCTCAACAGTTGGAATCTCTGCGACTATTGTCGAACCACCACTTCCTGTATTCTTGTTACCAGATGTTCCGCCCATGTTGGCAGGCTTTGTAACAGTCGCATCATTAAGGTCTACCATCGTCCGCACACTATTTCCTGTAGAGGAATTAGCAGATGCATTGGTCGCCTTGTTGTTAAGCGTAGGAAGATTAGGCTTTACACCACTTGCGGTAGTGTTTTTTATGCCAACAGAGTTATTACTTGCCGCTGAATTTGAAGTGTTTAGATTATAATCTTGAGCCAACTTCAATGCTCCTGCGGAAGCACTTGCCGTTGGATTTGAAACGGGTTTTAAATTATAATCTTCAGCAAGTTTCAATGCTCCTGCGGAAGTATTGTTAAGTTTCTTTGTTTTCGTTGCCATATCATCCTCCAATAACTGTCATTGGTTAGCGGTGCTTGTCGCATCGGTTAAGGGGTTTCTTCGTAACCCAAGTAGTGAATTGTTGTGCCATCTATCGTGGCGGTCTTTTCTGTATATGTGTGTGAGCCTACCGTGATGCCGTTGTCTACGATATCCTTCGTTCTCGTGAAGTTGGTGTTTAGGTCTGTCCTCAACTGAACTACATTCGAATTTATCTGATTAAGCGATATGTCCATGTTGTTAAATATACGCTTGATGTTGGAATCCAAGTTGTCATACTGCACATCGCTTAACACCCGTTCTAACTCTTCCTTGAGAGTGTTTAGGTAAGTCCCAATGGCATCAAGCCTTGTCTCGGCATCTTCGTGGTCGTAGTAGGTAGGTCTCTGCGGAAGATGTATCATACGTCGCTCCCTTCCGTGTAATACTTGGTAATGGAATATATCTTCGCATCGCCGTGTCCCACTATCTTGTAGCGGAAGTGATTACACCGATGAGGTCGAATGGGTATCTTGCAGAGGTTTGCGTTACTACCGCTGAAGTTATACAGGAACTCCCACTCGTCTGAAGAATCGTAGTTGATGTACACGCTTATGTGGCTTCCGACTGCCAAGGATACTTGCATTATCATCTTCTGGATGTACTGCTTCTTGTTTATCCGTGAGCGATAAGACTTGCCTGTGTAGAGGTAGCCGATGTTGTTTGATTCGATGAACCATTCGATTGCACCCTCTAATGTTTCACTTGGAAGAGAGGCACTTTCCTGATCGATTACAAATAACTCTTCTCCCTTGACGAAATAGAGTTGGACTGATGATATGCCCAAAGAAAACTGTCTAACATTTACGTCGTCTTCTTTAACCCACATTCCGTACTTAGTGTCATAAACAAACAATTCATACTTGGGGTAGTCATGCAGGCAAATGTAATATTTATTTCCCACACCACCTGCTACTCCATAAGAATACTCAATGTTTCCTAATGCGCTTGAAATCTCAACGGGATAACTACCGTCAAATGCGCAGATACATTTCCGCGATTTGTAGTAGAGTATGTTGTTTACTATAGCAAGACTGTTCGATGCCAGACTTGAAACGCCCTTGAAATTCAAGGTTTCCCTGTATTGATGCCCACCGACAGAGGATATCGTTATCCGTAGCATTGAATCTTCTTTGAAGAATATTGGATTTCCTTGGTACGCTATCGCCCCTGTAAATGCTCCGTTAGAACCTACCGTAGCCGCCCAAGAGTCTGTAGATATTCCTTGAAAAACATTCCAATTCGTAGGATCTCCGAGCTTAGAAGCGTACACCTCATGCCCGTCCGACGAGCATCCCCAGAGTCTGTTCTGGCACTCAATAACGAATGACATAGATGGAACGATTCTCTTTATCGTATCTTCCTTGTTTCCACCTGCAGGCGGAGGATATATATGGGTAGGCGGTGTTATTTCTCTCAAAGTATTTATGCCAGAGTCCACAGGAATAACTATGGTTTGGTTATCAGGCTTTTTAACTATGGTTAATACTGCGCTTTTGCATCCATTCGTCTCTTCGTTTATGTAGATATTGTCTTTCTCGTAAGTAGACAAATACTGTGGCTCAAATGTTAATTTGACACCGTCGCCTTCTTTGAAATCAGAAAAGAATCCATTTGTATAGCTCTGTATATATGTGTAAATAGGGGTAACAGGATTCCATGTTTGTGTTAAAGCAGAATACTGATATATGGCAGGTTTCCCGTTTACAAGTTCGCTCTTATAATCGCCATCTTGTGGCGTAGGAGTGATTAAATCTATTCCTGTGATGATCGTTCCATCATCTCTTGCGTACCCCCAATTGAACTCTCCGTACATATTCTTGGTGGCATCAAGATTACCGTAAGTATCATCTTTAGTGTTGTACCACTTGTTGTCAGGAAAAAAGACAAGGTATGCACCCATAGACACGATTGTCTTCATGCCTTGCACTGTGAACGAAATGCCTGTTTTTTTAGTACCATCTATATACAGTTCTCCGTTATCAACCCATACCAATCCGATTCCATTAGTGCCATTTCTGTTAATCATGCCTTGGAAATTGGTAAATGTATGTTCCTTACATCTTTTCTTCCTTGGTGACATAGCAGGATAGTAGTCCGATGACATATTCTTCATGTCAAAGTAAGAGCCTTCGGTGGCGGTAAGGGTATGGTTATAGCCTGTGAAGTTGGTTATCAGTTCTTCTTTCTGCTGAATTACATTGAGTAACGGATGTTCCATGCCTTACCCCCACATATTCCATCTTGCCCTCTGAATGGGCATATGCTCTTCGTTGTAGTGCTTTGCAAAATTCTCGTAATATGATCCAAACAGTACCGCAGAGTTGTTGTACTGTTCCGTTTCCTTGTTCGCTTCATCTATCTTCATCTGAAGGTAGTGTATGTATAATTCGTCGTAGGGAAATTTAACCAGAAGAGGAACAGCCATGTTCTCGACTGAGTATGGCTCTAACTCTGGCTTTGGGATGATGACCCTTCGAGGTCTTAAGTCTAACGGACTGCCTGTATGCTCTACCCGAGGCTCGGGAGGCGCAGGCGGTAAGTCAGGCTCGTGAGTAAGGATGATGTCATTAAAGATCTGATAGTCAAGGCGTGACAGCCAATCAACCATGATCTCCTCTGAGTATTGATTAGGGTTTAAGTTATTGATCTTATCTATGGCTTCTTTGATTGTCATGTTACTCCTTTTAAAAGAGGGAGGGTCTATCCCTCCCTCGTCTTATACTGCGTGAACGTTTCTTAAGCCTTCGATGAACTCTTCGTGCTTCTGCTGTTCAATCCTGTAGGCTTTGGTGTTTTCCTTGATGGAGTTCTCGATGACTTCAACGAACTCAACAGGAAGCATTACGGTCTCGCCCTTCTTGATTCTCTTGTTAACGCCATTGACCGATACGAAGACTGCATCTTCTTCTCTGTCGCCGTAGGTTAAAGGGATCATATAGGGCACTACTGAGGGTTTCTGAGGTGTAGCCTTGGGTGCTTCCACTACTACTTCCTCGGTTACTTCTTCGATATTCTTTTTTCCTGCCATGTTATCCTCCTTAATCGCGGAGGGATGGCGAGTCCCTCCGCATTGGTTTTACATTAGTTCTCTTCGTCTACATCGCTGTAGTAAGAGCCTGTCTCTACACGGAGAAGTCTCTCAGGGTAGAGAATCTTTGCGCCGTGGTTGAACTTGTAGCCTACGGTTGAGAACTGCTCAAGAGGTCCACCGATCTCGCCACGGTTCTTAATATACATTTCCTGTCCTTCGCCTTCGGGGTCAACTACTGCGAATGCATCCTTGCCCATGAAGAGTGCACAGTAAACTGCCGCATTGTCAGCGCCGCCGCCTGTAGGATAAAGAACCTTGTTAGCGGCGATAGAAGCAGAAGCCGAAAGGGTGATGCTTGCAGAACCTGCCGCACCTGCGGTTGCAGAAGCGATAGTCAGTTCTGTAGAAGAACCTGCAACAGTGATCGTTCTGCCTGCTAAAGCGGTAGCATCAGCGGCGGTGATTGCTTCCTTAACAGCTACGGTAGTAGAAGAGGAAACCTCGGTCTTAACGGTAAGGTTTGCAGAGCCTTCGGTAAGTCCCTTGCCCTTGTATACCTTGGTCTCGGTAGCTTCGATGAAGCGTACTCCGTGAAGCTTTCCAATCTCGCCGTTGTAGATCTCGTTGGGCTGTGCATACTCGTGAGCATCAAGCCATCCCTTGCTTTCACGAAGGTCATATGCCTGTGAAGGATGGATGATAGCGATGTAAGAACCGTCGATCTTGGGTGCTTTGTTCTTCTTAAGCCATGTAGCGGCTCTGTTTACAACAGTAGCAGTAAGTTTAGCATCGGGAGTGATGGCTGTTCTTACGGTTACAGGGGTCTCTGAACCACCAGATACGATAGGTGCATAGAGCACTGCAGTACCTGCTACGATGATGTTTCTGGTGAGAGTATCGTAGGTAGCAGACTTAGCCGCACCCATTTCCTCTACTGCACCTGTGATGACAGGATCGTAGGACTCAAGTTCGAGTCTGTCAGAGATACATACATAGTCACCGTACTGATTGGTGCTTGCGGTGATGTTGGTCATGCCAAAGGTACGACCTGTAGGGATTACTGCTTCCTCAATGGGAGTAAGTGCCTTGGGGAAGGTGTTGAACTTTCTCCACTCTACGGTGTTGCCATGGATGGCTTCCTTCTTACCGAACTGAGTGAAGATGATGTTCTCGCGGACATTCTGAAGCAGGTACTTCGAATAGAATGTCTTCATGGTGACAGCCATGCTGTCCTGAGTGGTTACGTTAACGGGGTTAACTTCAGCAGTTCCTGCAGACTCCCAAGGGTAGTCAGTGAACATCTGAAGCCAAAGGTAATCTTTAACCATAGTGTCCTCCAATAGTTTTTGTTGGTCAGCGGTGGCAAGCGTAGTGATATGCCATCGGTGTGTGGGTTATCTTCTAAAATTCTTCTGTGCGTATTCAGCCATCTGCTTTGCGCTCATACCATCGAAATTCGGTGTGGTACGGACTACTGCGGCAGGTGTCTTAGACAAACCACCTTCTATCGGACGGTTCTGACCGCTTTTGATACTGTTGGCTATGGCTACCTGTGTTTTCTTCGAGACTTCAGCGACTGCACGTTCCTGCAGTTCCTTCCTGTGGATGATCTCGTAGGCAACGGTGGTATCCATTCCGTGGTCGAAGACTTCCTTACGGAATGCTTCGTTCTGCCACTCGGTATCAAGGTCAAATTCGGGATGTTGACGCTTAGTGAAGTCGGCATTTGTAAGAAGTGCTCTTGTCATCTGGGCGTTTCGCTCAGCGGCTTCTCTCTGCCTCTGCTCGGCTTCCATTCTCTGCACCCTGTTCTGTAACTCGAGATTCCTCTTCGCTTCTTCCACGGACATATCGTGATCCATGGCGTAACCTTCAATGAACGAGTCATCAGATTCAAGTTTCTGTGATACTTCGTCAATGAAGTTCTCAGAGTTAGGGTCGAGTCCATACTTCGGTGCGATCCTTCCGAGTGCTTCTGTGAGTTTAGCGTTCCTTTGGTTGAGGTTCGCTATCTCAGCATCCTTTGCTTTAAACCGCTCTGAAAATGCTTTGTCTGCCCAAGCCTTGTGCTCTGCCTTGTACTCATCAGTCTTTATAAGATCTGCATAGGGTACATGGGTCACGGCTTCGGGTTTCGGTGCTTCGGTCGCTTCAGCCCCCTTCTGGGTCGCTTTGTAGGCTTCCTTAAATGCACCCTTTGCTCGCTCGGGGATGCGAGACATCATCGAGTCAAGTTGCGCGTCCTGACTCTGTTCTCCCGTAGGCTCAGGTGTTGCTCCCTCAGTCGGAGCGGCTTCAGCAGGTGCGCTTCCTTCTCCGCCTTCTCCACCTTCTGCAAACATCTGTAACCATTTGAAATCAAACATATAAACCTCCCTGCTCGTTGGTGAGCGATCCCTTAGTTTTATCTTATAGCCTTAGTTGGTATTTTCTCTAATACCTACCTTTGGCTTAAAAGATACGAACTCTCCGAATGCATGACTCAGTGCATCGAACCCGTTGAGGATGGTCGAGAACATGATCATGACATCCCTTTCATAGCCATTCTTGGGAACAGCCTTGATATGGGCATCTCCCTCGTTAAACTCAAGGGTTAAGTCCTCTATCATGTCCTGTCTCTTTGCATCCTTCAAGGATTCTCCCAGAGTGACTGCAAGTGTTGATACGCTACCGCAGATAAGGTCTTCACCCATCGGCGCGGAATTGGCGTGTCCCTTTACCGTGATATCAAGGTTCTTAAAGTCGTATGTGATCTCTATCATTCCTGTGTACTCTCCCTCGCCTGTTCTCTTGCTTTGAGCATATGCTTGCCTTCTGTTGCGCCTTCGCCTAAGTCGATAGGCTCTGCAGATCCTGCACCGCTTGGTGCTAATGTCTGATTAGTCTGCATTACGCCCTGCGCTAATTGGTCTACGAACTGTGCATCCTGCGGAAGTCCTGTGAGTTCTGCCACTTTCTGAGAAGCCTGCAGTGCTATCTGCTCGTACTGAAGCATTGTCTCGTAGATAGTGCCGTTCTGCCTTACCTGTCCGATGACATCTTCCTTCCTGTCAAAGTCCATCATCTTTAAGCAGGCGAGTGCTTTTGTGGCGTTCTGAGGGTCAAAGAAGCCCATGTTATAGAAGTTAAGAGCCAACTCGTTCTGCTCCATCTTCTTGTAGGGCGACTGCTTCTCTGCGGTGATCTCGATGTCAAACTCAGGTGTACGGAGTCCAAAATACTGCCCTGCTACCATCTGCATCTGAGGTCTTAAGGTCGAATTGGTGTAGTTGATGTACTCCTCTTCGCTGTTCTCAAGGATGTCGGGCGCGATGCGGAAGGTACGAGGCAGATCATAGAACTGCCGCATGAGTTCCATTACTTGGTAGCAAACCTCTCTAAATGCCCTGTAGAAGCCCTTATTCGAGGAGCGAGCATTCTTTCCCTGTGTCTCCTGCAATGCGGCTATTGCTGAAGCCGCTGTGACACCAGAAGGTGCTTGTCCGTTCGCTACGTCCTGATTCGATGTAAAGAACTTAAGTCCGTCTATCAGGGACTGCTGAACCTCAAGGTAGATACCGCTTAACTGTGCGTTCTGTATCGGCACTAATCCGCTCTGCAGATCTCCGTCAGCAAGGATGATAGGATTGTCGACGTTTAGGAACTCCTCTGGGTTAATGCCCATGTTGCGCTTGGCTATGTACCTCGGAGCGGCATTTGCTACCGCATTCTCTGTGATAGCCTTGTTAAGGACATCAATCTGGTTCTGAGGGTCTTTGCCGATGTCGGTAAGCCCATATCCGCAGAGGCTTCCTTCGATAGGGTATAGAGCCATATTGACGAAGGGATACTGCCCGTGATCATACAGTCCTCTCTCGCTCATAGGCTTCATGGGTTCGCCTGTGTTCGGGTCTTTAATCGATATGATGACAGGCAAGCCCGTCTGAGGGTCTATATCTGTCCTCTGAGGCGGTTCGGTGTCGTTCTCTGTCGCATAGAGGACTACGTCGTTTACATACTTAACGTAGTGCAGGATCTTCTTGCCGTTTATGTACTTGTGGTAGTACCAATCGATGACAACGGCTTTATCCTCAAGGTCGACCTTATCGTCGTAGATGTACTTGGCTACCGAGATATCCTCGTTGTTTAAGTGTCCTTCGCACTGAGGGTACTCTGACTCTAACTTCCGCTTATTGACGAGTTCTACGCAGAAGAGGTGCTCTGAGTCCTGTATGTCGGTGATGCCTGACTCCCAGAAGAGGTTAAGGTAGTCAACCTTCTTGATCTCGATATCACCAAGTCCGTTGTGCTTTGACTTATCCCAGAACACTCCCTGCACACTGCCGCCATGCTTCAAGGTGTACCACACTACATCGGAGTAGGTCTCTTCGTAGCGGTTCTGCTCCAATATGATAGGCACGATGGCTGACAGCCTCTTGGCTTCCATCTTGTCGTCTTCCTGACGGGCAAGGAAGTTGCAGGTGGGGTAAGAGTCCATCGCATCGGAGTATCTACTCTGAATGCACGACCACAGCCACGAGGTAGTAGGCTTGTAGTCATCACCCTTGTCATAGTGGGTGTCCCAATGGCGCAGTTTCCAATACTGCTCGTCGTTGATGATCTTGTTTTCAAGGTTGCCCTTGCCTTCCTTGTACTTCTTAAGGATCTCGGAAGCCTTCCTGATCTGTTCCTCTCCGATAGCAGGAGGCTTGCTCTTCCGCTCCTCTTCCATCTGCTGATGGATGTCAAGCATCATGATCTCGTCTCGTGCGACATCCTCAACACTCTGTGGTCTTCCCGTAGGGGAAGGTGCTCTCATTCCGTCCATGTTCATCTCCTCATAAATCTGTCTACTGTATTGGCTTCGTTGCCCCTCTTGAATTGGTCGAGAGGGTCTATCATCGGTGTAATGGTCTCTGCTACGATGTGAGTCTTAAGAGGTCTCGACATGCACATATATCTGCACTCATCGAGGCAATGGTCTTCTAAATCGGTGTCAAGATCTTCGGGCTTATGCTCGTCGTACATCATCAAGGGCATGGTTCTGATGATCGCATTGCAGTTGTCGAAGAAATACATCATTGCAAAGCCCTTCTCATTGAAGCGAAGCCGCTCGTGCACGGACATCCACCCTGCTATACGTTCATTCCGCCCCTTGTCAAAATAGATGCCGCGCTTCTCGGCTTCTTCGATGATGGGAATGCCTCGTGACCCGTCCCAGATGGAAGGGTCTGCCACTCCGTATATCTTCTTGCCGCGTAGCCATGGGTGTTCTCGTTCAATCTCCGCGATCTTGTCGAACTGTTCCGCAGGAGTCCACTGAACACCCTCGTTCGGTGTCTTGGTACAACCATAGAGTTCAAGGATGCGATACAGAACGCCATCCATATCACAGCACCACCAAGCGCAGGAAAAAGGCTTCCCGAAGCCGAAATCATACGATCTGTAGATATTCCACCCTGACGGGATGTCGAATGGCTTGATAACATGAGTCCATCGGTGTTGCTCAAGTGCCTGCTCCGTCGTGATCCCTGCCTCGTGACACTTCATCGGGTCAGGAGTCGTGCGGAAGTCCTCGAAGAACGCTCCTTCGAATACATCCCACCGTCCGTTAAGCCATGCCTCACGGAGTTTAGGCGGCAGTGCTTCGAGATACTTGATGTATTCGGGATCACTGCGCATAAGGGCTTGATTATCCGTGAGAAGGCTCTTGATAAAATAGAAGTCATCAGGGTTCTCGCCGTCCTCAAATCGTCCCTCTATGAGGCGTTTAATGTAGCCCATACCGATGCCAGAGGGGTTGCAGGTCATGTAGACCCGTTTAGGGTAGCCGTTCGTGCCTCTGACGATGGTATACATCTTCTTGAGCCACTCCTCTGGGAAGTTGGTTGCCTCATCGATAAACAGGAAGTCAGTCTCCTGTCCTTGTATCTTGCCAAGAGCGGTCTCATTGTTGCAGTATCTGAAGCGGATGACCGAGCCGTTAGGGAACACGATCTCTTTATCCGACTTCTTATACGTTGCTATCTCGTCCTTCTGTCCGCATCGGAGCATCTCGGTCAAGGGCTTGATGTGGTTATCCCTGAGTTCTGGATACTCTCGTCTTATGATCGTAGCAACGAATCGAGGGTACTTACCGCAGGAGAGGATAGCCTTTTCTCTAACTACGAAGGATTTGCCGCCTTAGCCGCCCCTTGCGCCGCCGAATATCACATATTTATGATGATCTCTAAGGAACATCTCTTGTTTTGGTTGCGGTTTCGGAAGTGTAAGGGTTCTCATGACATCACCCCCTCTCTATAGGTGAAATGCCATCCTTTAACATGGGGGCGTTTTCCTTTGCATACATCCGAGATATGGCGAGAATTGAAGTATTTTTCTGCATCTCTCACGCACTCAAACTTGATAACCTCGCCTTCTTTGGATGCAATCACAGGTTTTTTTCTCTTTTCGTTCTCACGCCTTGCGCCCTCTTGAAATGTTTTCCATAATCCATTGCGAATTGCATGAAGAGCATTATCACGATTAGTTATCCATTCAAGGTTCTCCACGTTGTTATTGGTCTTGTTGCCGTCTTTATGGTTGACCTGCGGTAAATTGTTGGGATTTGGTAAAAAAGCCATGCAAACAAGCCTGTGAACACTTTTATTTCGTGTCTTGCCCTCACTATTAGTGATTGACACACGTACATATCCCTTTTTATCTATGAATCGCTTCAACTCATAAGGAAAGCCTCGTTTAATAGACCTTATTAATCCTGTATTGCTCGCTTGTATTCCTTTGAAATTCGGAACATCACGCCACTCAATCTGCATACTCTTCACCTTCTTCAGCGATAGCGATCTTCACATCGTTCTCTGCGGTCTGGAATACGCCGAACTCTTTTAGTTTGGTGAGCATATCCACATAATCCTTCAGCGCTTTACTATCTTTTGACTTGGTTTGGTAGATACCGTCCTCTATCTTGATCATTGCGGCATCGACTATCCGAATGGCTCGCTCGGCGTTGTCACACTTCTGTTGAACAACTTGTTCTTTAACTTTCGCGGTCGCAAGTTCTCTTAGCTGTTCAACTTGTTTACCCCAACCTTCTCTTTTAGAGCGTGAGCAAATAGCCGATGCGGATACTCCGTATTTCTTTGCTAATTCACGCAGAGTAATCGTATCGGTAAGGTATTCGTTCTTTATAGATGTCCAGTCGGGCATCATCTCTGGTGATGTACGATTACCTATCTTGTTCATATGTTCATCGTACCCTGTTCATCAGTCTGTTCTCTAATACCTACCCCCACAAGAATTTTTGTCAGTATTTATGCGGCTTTGAGGGGATTCCAAAAATTATTTTCAAAAAACCTCTTGACATTCATCGTATGATGTCATATTATGAAAATGTCCCGAGGGGGACGGGGGTTCTCCCCAATATGGTTGGTATGGTTGCTCAGAAGAGCAGGAAGGAGCGCATATGAAGATATACGGCAAGGAACTTGGAAGATGGACAAGCGAGGAGTACAGAAACAACAGATACTTCACCAAGGTGGTTCAGAGAGAACTCGCTTACACCGAGTACAGGGAGGACGGATCTCTTAAGCAGACAGGATCTGAAGACTTCACTCCCGAGAGACTCAAACAGGACACCGAAGAGAAGTGGATATGGATCTGGGACGGTCAGAAGCGAAACGCAGGTGGTCACAAATGGTGGGAATGCATCGGATGCTACCGAATCAGCAAAGGTGGTCGAAAGGTAATGGAGAAGATCATCAAAGCAAAATACAACGATGCATACATGGTTCAGTTCAGATAAGGAGGAGCAAAGATGGACGAAGAGAGAATCGCACAGAAGATCTACAACCTGATCCCTTGGTGGGACAGGGAGGACGGAACGGTCAAGGATGTACTCAAGCAGTTACACGACAACCCGATGGATATCATCGAATACTTATTAGATTACATAGAGGAGGTTTAACATGACACAGCAGGAAAAGAACGTAATCAAGCACCACATCGATTCTGAAAGGAATCACGGCAGAGCTATCTGGGAGATAGCAGATGACTATCAGGTAGCCTACAAGCGCAAGATGATCTCGAAGGAAACATTCTTTGTTGCCAGAGCTTACTACTGCTCCCTGATTGGGATCAAGGTAAGTGAGAACGCAGATGATTATAAGCCCGAAACTGAATAGTCGAAACCGCCTTCGGGCGGTCAGCAGGAGATGACCTACCTGCTCTGAAGATGACAGGTCGCAACCAATAGGAGGTGCATATGAAGGCACGAGTTTACAAAGGCAGAATCATTAATGGTGATGTTGATTACTTCACCGATCACGGCTACAACATCAAATGGAACACCCTGTACTACTTCACACAGACAGGCGAAGTGGTAGGTGCGAGAACTTACGGAGTGTATCGACTCTGCGATCACCGAGGAAATGTGAAACCCGAATACGAGCGTTTTCAGTTTGAGCGTAGCAGAGGCAATCACTTTTGGATAAGCGCAATCGATTAGGAGGTGAGCATATGACATATCCCAAGAGAGAACTTGAAGTAATACCCGAATGCAATGATGAGCATGACAACCCTCGTTGTTGGGCGATGCTCGTGACAGAGATCTGTGACCGCCGCCACTACATCTGGATCAGCCAATACTCCGACGATGAGTTTGTCATCGAAAACAGCGACGGTTACAACCTTTGTGGGAAAGTAACCTATAAGACCCTTGCAGGAGCAAAGCGTAAAGCCGAAGAGATAGCCTACAGGCAGGATGATACAGGATGCTTCACAGATTGATGGAGTATATGGTATAATTCACACTACGGAAGGGAGTGATTCAATTGGAACGTAGGAAGGGTATCGACAAGCCCAAGCAGATCGCGCGGCAGGATGCTTGGGTCAGGGACAACAAGGATCGCTTACAGTTGTACCTGCCCAAAGGAGTCAAGGACGAGTGGAAGTCAAAAGCCGCCGCCGAAGGCAAGAGCCTAAACGAATGGATCATCGAAAGAGCGAGCAGGGATTGATTTCCCTGCTCTTTCTTTTTGCATTCTTATATGGTATTTTGAAAGTGGAGGTGTGCCATGATCAAGAAGTTTATTTCCAAGTTTCTGCTACCTGAGGAACATGACTATACATTCATATGGATGTGGCTCTTTGTCTTCCCTTGTGGTTTGATTGCTTTCGATGCCGATTCTAAAGTTGGTATTCTTATTGGCTGTTTAGTTTACGGGGTAAACCTTGCCGTTCACTTTCTAACAGTAAAATCGTCAACAGCCACCACATTGCTCATCGGATATGCTACCGTCATAGGATCATGCTTGGTCGCCTATTCCAGATCAGGTGATTGGAAATGTTTTCTTTTCCCTTTAGGCGTATTGGCTTTCTACATCCTTGCCGTCATACTCAAAGGTGGATTAAGAGAACTGTAATAGCATACTCACCCCAACCTGTTTAGAGGGCAGTCGGGACATTTCTCCTCACTGTCCTCTTCGCTACTGTACTTGCAGTAGTTATCGCATATGTCCTTCTTTACTTCTTCGATAATGTCTGCTACTGTCTGTTCCATGCTTATCACCTCTTCTTAAGTATACCACTTATGCGAATCCTTTGGTAGTACCTTCCTTGCTCCATCCGCTGTCCTTGTACTTGTCAAACTCCCAGATCTCGCCTTCAAACATATCGTTGAATATCACGAAGTGGACATCGGGATATTCTTTTCTTATCTGTCCAAGAGATATCGGTTCATCATGCTCTGCATCAAGGAGTATTTCTACACCGCTAAACGGCATCGGTTCGGGCGGTAACTCTTTGGAATTGCAGATGATATACAGGATACCGTCGTAGAAGAGTCTGTTAGTCTCCTCCTTGGGTAATTCATAAGTCATCGTCTTCTCCTTCCTCAATGCTCTTATAACCTGTAGTTATGTGCGACCGATATAAACTCGTCAGGCTTGCACTTCAGAAGCACCTCAAGGATATCCTGCTCTGTAGGCTCTGTGCTATACTCTATCTCCTTAACCACCTTCTTGCTTGATATATTATCCTTGATTACTCTGATGAGCCAATACTCCTTGTACTTGATCTCTGCGGTTCTTATCATCTTATCCCTCGCTTCCCTTATATGGTGCATTCCACCAAACAATGCTAAATGTTTTCAAGCATCCATGACCATCAACGCAGATTCTTCCTGCGCTTTCCCATACATTTGCTTTCGGAAATACCGCCTTTATTACATCTCCATTGGTGGCATTGTCGGGAATGTTAATGCAGTATGATATTGCTATGCTTTCGTTCTTCATACTCCCTCACTTTCAGCTTCATAACTGTATATATTTTCGATTTCATAATCATTTGAGCAACAATCGGGATATAGGCCTTGGCATAATTCGGATAAGTATTTGTGTGCCTCTTCTTCCGCTTCTTCCTTTGTGTCGCAAAAGAATGAAGTCCTAATCTCTATGGTAGCCTCAACTTCCCACTCTTTTATTTCGCCCATACTCCCTCACCACTTTCCATCTTTGCTCCGCAATACTGACAAAACGCATAGTCAACATCAGAACCCCTGCCACACTCGGAGCATTCATACTTACACTCGCCATCCCAATCTCTTGCTCTGTCATATATCCAATGCCCCGTCTTTGGCTCTTGCTCAAGTGATTTTATTGCCAGCTTCTTTGCTTCAATTATCCTTTCGCTATCTCCGAGATATGTTACCGATAACTCTTTGATGGCTTCCTCTCTTGTCATTCCTTGCTCCTTTCTAATATTGTTGGTGCGTTAACAAACAACTGCTTATACACGGGAGCACCCACTACATTCCGTAAAAACACTTCATATAGTCTATCAATATCACCTATTTTCCCATGTCCTTTAGGAAGTGGTGTGCCGTTCTTTATTGCCCACTCGACTTCATGTAAGTAATCCTCTACCGCATAAGCCATTCCACTATGGTTATTTATGTTTTCATAGATTTCTTCGGGTATATCAATTACTATCTGCATCCTTCATCTCCTTCTGCTTGAGCCACTCAATAATGGCAGGCTCTGAATTGTTAAACTGCTTGCCGTACTCGTGATACAGCCAATCTATCTTGCGGACAAATTCTTCGGGAGTGGTCAACCCCAACATTACTTGGTTGGTCTTGGGTATCTCTCCTACTATAGGACACTCGCTCGGTCTGCTATCTGCAGATGTATTGACTTCTCTTAACAACACTTTACAGTAATAAGTGCGACCCATTCCTATGCCACAATGTGTACAAAGATCGCAGTTATCGCAGTTCTTCGGCATATCTATATCAAGTATTATCATCCTGTTCTCCTTCCACCTTCAGCACCACATTCTGTAATGGCTCGTTTGAGAACATCCTTCCCCAATAATTCGAAGAGCGATTATCAACCACATCCCACGTTGCCCTTACTGTATAGTGATCCATAATGTAGTCATAGTGATTCTTGATTTCACAATACTTGATTGCTTCCTTGCACAAATCCCTTATCAGCGACTCCGCAAATACTTGCTCCGCTTCGGACATGTTAGCAAGGACATCTCTGCCGTTAATGGTCATGACACTCTGAAGTTTAACTATCTTTTTCGGAGTGACTATAGTTTTAGGAATCGGCATATTGGCTAACTCTTGGTACTTACGCTTCCACTTCTTCGCCGCCTGTCTTGCGTTCATCCTCTTCTCCTTCCTCAAACAACTCTGGGTGATTCCGCCTGTACTCTATCAATGCATTTTTTATCAGCTGCTTGCTTATCTTCCTTTCAAGCACCTCTGTG
>Ga0310786_10003656_pt1 | contig 22137 bp, 1 predicted proteins | sample AusTroGonzalo_MG_FD_203881 | JGI IMG/M metagenome (GOLD analysis project Ga0310786, IMG submission 203881) | Bovine rumen microbial communities from tropical cattle in Woodstock, Queensland, Australia - Gonzalo_03 (v2) (version 2) | ecosystem: Host-associated > Mammals > Digestive system >...
CAGTGATGGTGACATAGGTGTTGCCGTAGACGCGGCCAGCCTGCTCGGTGGGTATCATCGGGATGCGGGTACCCGAGGTGGTGACGAAGGAGGAGTCGTTGAGGTGGCTGAACTTCTTGGGGTTGCCGAAGCCGCCGCCGAAGACAGAGCCTACATAGTAGCGTTTGAATATGACGCCGGCGAGCTCGTTGGTATTGCTGTTGTCCTCGATGACGCAGCCGATGCGGCCGCCAGAGATGGTGACGTGGCAGTCCTCCTTGACGACACCGCGCGAGCCGCCGCCGAAGACATTGCCCATGAAGCGCCCATCGGCAATGGAGACGGTGGTGTGGCGCACACGGCCCATGTGGACCCAGTTCCAGTAGTGGGTGGCATCCTGTTCCACATAGCCCTGGCCGCCGCCGTAGACGCTGCCGGAGCAGGTGTGGTAGAGTCGGCCGACGGAGTCGATAAGCGTCCAGGGACGGCCGCCATGGATGTTGGCCTCGCTGAACTCGTAGGGGGTGCCGGTGTAGGGATTGCCGGTGATGGAGACATGGGTGTAGCCGGTCTTGGCGTAGTACTTGTCGTGGTTGGTGTTCGGGTCACTGTCTTTAAAGGTGCCGACATAGCGGTTGGTGTCCCACCAGCCGACACTCGACATCTCGCCACCAGCGTAGATGTCGGCCATGACGCGCGGACGGCCCGAAACGGTGACATAAGTGTTCATGACACGACCGGCCATGATGTCGACGGTGTCCTTGGTGTCGCCCTTACCACCGCCGAAGATGTCGCCGATGGTGTAGTCGTTGTCCACCAGGATGGGGCCGTTGGGGGCACCGATAGTGGTGAGGTAGACGACGGAGTCGGTGCCAGCGGGGTTGGGGACAGTGGTGCCGAAGAAGAGATCCCTGTAGGTTCTCCCGTCAACAAACACGTTACCGAAGTTGGCAGAAGGCACGAGGAGGGTGTCGCCGCTGACTTGGACGAAGGTGGTGCCATGGTTGATGGAGTCGTAGTTGCCACTATTGTCCTTGAAGCTGATGGTGTCGTTGCCTGCGCCGATGCCCTTGAAGACACCGTCGACATTGACACCGACACGGGCCAGAGCGCCGCCGCCGAGGATGGTGCGCATGATGCGGCCACCGGTGACGGTGACGTTAGTATTGCCCTGGACGCGGCCAGCGGAAGCATTCTTGTTGAGGGCGTTGCGACCGCCGCCGAGGACGCAGCCGTCGTACTCGTGGGTGTAGCCGCCGGTGCCAATAATGGGAATGGACTGGACGGTTGCACCATCCATGGTGTTGCTGATGGTGACGTTGGTGTTGCCGAGCACGTGGCCGTCCTCGGCACCGCCGAAGACCGAGCCGCAGACCTGGCCACCGCTGACGGTGACATAGGTGTTCTTGACGTTGGTGAAGGTCTTGTAGGTGCTGGAGAGGTCGTCGCCGATGCCCTTGCCGCCGCCGTAGACGTGGGAGAGGCTGTCGCCGCCAGGGCCGGTGGTCTTGACCGCGAGTGCGGGGCCTACGATACCGCCGGAGATGTTGACGTAGGCATCCTGCTTGATGGAGCCAATCTCGCCGCCGCCATAGACGCTACCGTAGGCCTGGCCGCCAGAGACGTTGACTTCGGAGTAGATAACGGTGGAGAAGGTGGCATTGTCGACATCAATCTGTCCACGTGAGCCGCCGAAGACTTTGCCACCGTAGCTGTAGTGGACGGTCTCGTCGTAGGCAGCCACAGGAGCCACATAGCCGGGGTCTTCGGGGTTTTCACCCACGCCCGCTACAGCATCGTGGTGAATGACTTTGTAGCCGACGACATCGGCGAGGGTGCCGATGGTGCCGCCTTTGATGTTGACCTGCGCGAGGGTCTGTTCGAGGGTGGCGTCGGCTTTGGTGACGGGGATGTTGGGGGGACCGACGGTGGCCAAAGAACCGCCGCCGTAGACGTTGCGGTGGATGGTGCCGCCTTCGATGTCGACCTTGGTGAACTGGGTGACGGAACCGGAGGAATAGCTCATGGCATCGTCGATGCCGTCGCCGTCGGAATCATAGAGACCGAGACCGGAGCCGGAGCCGAAGACATTGCCGCGGAGTTTCCACTCGAGGTGGTCGAAGTCGGCGGTGCCGACGAGGGCAGTAGCCGCTTCAGGGCTGGTGTAGGCGTTGCCTATCTCGCCGCTGAGCACACGGACATAGCTGTCCCAACGGACGTGACCGTCCATGCCGCCGCCGTAGACGGAGCCATAGATGCGGGGCGTATGGGTGCCGTCGCCGATGGTGACGCGGGTGCGGTTGACATAGCCGCTGAAGAAGGTAGGATAGTAGAGGATGCGGGGGTGGAGGGTGGGATCGATGTCGGGTGGAGCGCTGCCTCGTGCACCGCCGAAGACATTGCCGAGAGGCAGGTTGTCCTTGTCGCCGGAGGGTTCGCCGACGGTGCCGTCGGTGACGATGACGGTGGTGGTGCCGGAGGTGCGGAAGAGGGGCAGGAAGGCTGCGGTGTCGGCAGCGGAGGAGAGCAACTCGCCGTAGCCGATAGCGTTGTTGTAGTCGCCCAAGCCGCCGTAATAGTTACCCTTGCCGCAGGAGCCTTGGTTGCCGCCGCCGAAGATGTTGCGACCCACATGGCCTCCGTTCATCACGACGCGGGTGTTGCCGTAGACCTTGCCGGCGGTGAGGCTGTAGATGATGGCGGTGGAGTCGTCGTCTGCAAGGTGGATGCCGTCGGCGTTATTTCTCAGATACCTCAGCCCGTGGGTGACATAGGTGCCTTTACCTTTGCCACCGCCGTAAAGGGCGTGACCCACAAATCCGTTGGTGAGGGTGATGAAGGTGGAGTCGTTGATGTGTCCGTTCTCGCCGCCGCCATAGACGGAGCCGGTGATGCAGGGCGTCAGGTCGAAGGTATCCTTGGACTGTGCGGGGGTGGCTGTCTCGGGGTAGTTGATGGTGATGACGGCAGTACGTACGTTGCCGTAGCGGGCCATCGTGTAGCGGTCGCCGGCCTCGCCGCGGGCACCGCCGAAGACGTCGCCGTCGTAGGAGCCCATGGTGCCGATGCGGCCGCCCGTGATGTCGATATAGGCGTAGCCTGTCTCGCCGTCAAAGACGAACACATTGGGATAGCTGAGGGCGAAGCCATGGCTCTCGTCTCTGTTCTGGGTGGGGAGTGCGGCGACGCTGCCCACGTTGGCCATGGCACCGCCGCCATAGACGTTGTGGAAGATATGACCGCCGGAAATCTTGATATGGCTGTTGCCTTGCACCACGCCGGCATACATATTATAATCGTAAACTTTGAAGATGCTGTCTTCAGAGTGGTCGGCAGCAGAGGGCGAGTGGTAACCGCCATCTTTTTCCAGGTGATGGATGGCGCCATGTATCTTCAGCTGTGCGACAGAGTCTTTGATGAAGAACTTGTCGGTACCGCAGCCGGCACCGTAGACGTTGCCGCGGAACTCATAGGTGGGGTCCTCCTTGTCGACGTTCTTCTTCTTGTCGCTGGGGGAGTCGCTCTGGTAGCCCACCTGTCCGCTGTAGATGTGGACGTAGGCATCCTGTTTGACGTGGCCGTTCTCGCCGCCGCCATAGACAGAGCCTTTAATCTGGGGCGAAGCCATGTTGTGGTCTTCGGTGGTGTCGCCGATGGTGACCTTGGTATTGTAGGCCCACGAGAGGGTGTCGGCAAAGGCGCCGATGGCGTCGATGTCGCCTCGCGAGGAGCCGAAGACCATGCCGTTTTCATGGCCGTCGGTACCGATGGTGCCGCCGGTGATGTAGACGGTGGCGGTGCCGGTGCCGGCGGTGCGGGAGAGTATCTGTTGGGCCGGTTTGCTATGGTATCCGGGGGCAAGCTTGTCATCGTCGTAGGTGAAGGTACCCACCGAGGCCAGGGAGCCGCCGCCATAGACGTTGTGGCGCACGAGGCCGTCGGTGATGGTGACGAAGGTGTTGCCCTGGACACGGCCGGTGAGGGGGCTCTCGTTGTTGCCCATACCACCGCCATAGACGTTGCCATGGGTGGCGGCAGCGCCTTCGGCACCCACGGTGCCGCCGGTCATGGTGACATAGGCGTTGCCGTACTTGGCCTTGTTCTCCGCGCTCTCGCTGTCGTATTTGGAATATATGCTGCTGAGATGACCCACCTGGCCCAGCTCGCCGCCGCCATAGAGGCAGTCTTTCACCAGGCCGCCGCGCATGTTGAGGGTGGTCCAGCCGTCGACGATGGCACGGGTTTCTTTCTCGTCAACGCCTGCCGCAGTCCATTCGGCATAGGTAAGGCCCTTACAGGCGGCATAGAGGCTGCCCTCGACGGTGCCGTCGAGCATGTCGACACGGGTGTGGCCGAAGACGCGGGCGGACATACCGCCGCCGTAGACATTGCCCTTGACGACGGGCTTGAGGGCGATGGTGTTGGTTTCCACCGCTGCGGTGGTGGGGTCGTCGATGCTGGCAGTGGTGTAGTCGCCGTTGCTTATATAGACCGCGGGGTTAGAACAGGCGCGTGCGCCCAGACCATGGCCGCCGCCAAAGACATTGCCGTGGTCGGCGTCGGCAGTGCCACCCCAGAGACCCACGGTGCCGTGCTTGATATTGACCACCGGCGACTCAATGTCGCGGTCGGTGGGCTGGTACATGGTGATGTAGCTGGCGCCGTAGACGTTGTTCGCGATGGTGAGGGGGCAGTTGCTCTGGATGGAGTCGATATTGACGGTGATGCTACCGGTGATGTTGCCGTTGTAGTTGGAGCCACCGTAGACATAGCCGATGGTGCCGCCGGTGACGTTGACGGTGATGTCGCCATAGATGTTGGCGGGACGGTCGGTATGGCCAGCGCCCAAAGAGGCAAGGTCGCCCTTGGAGCCGCCAAAGACCTTGTCGAGGGTGCCGCCCTGAACGTTGAGGGTGATATAGCTGGGGTTCAGGGGAGTGCCGATGTCGGCCATGTTGGCGCCGCCATAGACCTCGCTGAAGTAGCCGGTGCCACAGGCGATGGTTACCTCGCCGCCGCCACCGAAGGATTCGTTGCCGGCACCGAAGAGGCCGCCGACAATCTGGGCGCACTCAGGATCGCCACCATCGGCGCGGATGTGGTCGATAATGAGGTTAATCTGGTTGATGTAGCCATACTGGTTGGAGCCGCCATAGACGGTGTCGATAAGGCCGCCGTGGATGGCCGTGGTGGCGATACCGGAGGCTGCGGCACCCGGGTTGTAGTTGGGTGCGCTGGGATTGTCGTGGTTTTTGGTGGCGCTGTAGCCGTTACCGCCGCCGAAGACGCTGTGGATGCGGCCGCCGTCGATGATGACGCTGTTGTTCTTGGTGTTGGCCGCGTTGCCGCCGCCATAGACTTCGTCGATGGTGTTCTCGTCGCAGTAGTGGACATAGACCAGCGTGGTGCCGTTGTCGGCGATGGGGGCGTGCGCTGCCTTGTTGCCACCGCCATAGACGGCCGAGAGGGCGTAGGTCTGGGAGGTGGCCGCCGCCATCGCTGCTGCATCGGCGGGTGCCGGCGAAGGATAGATGTTGGTGCCGTCGTGGGCCGTCTTATAAATATGTACCGCGGTGCTGCCGAAGGGCGTGCCGTTGATGTTGTTGGCGCCGTAGACCTCGCCATGGATGGTGGCGGAGCCGGTGGCCGCCGATGCATCGGTACGGTCGTTGCCGGGCAGACCGATGTTGACGAGGGTGTTGCCCTTGGTGGCATCGCTTTCGTCGCCTATATAGGCCATCTCGCCGCCACCATAGACGGTGCCGTAGAGGGTGCCGCCGGTGATGTCAACCTGGGTGTTGCCATAGGTGCGTCCGGCATAGATGAAGGTGCTGTCGCGGCGTGCCTGGTCGGCAAGCTGACCTGCCGTCAGCTCCACACTGCCGTAGCCACCGCCGTAGACGTTGCCGTGGTAGTCCGCACGGCCGATGGTGCCGCCGGAGATGGTCACCTTGGTGTTCTCGGTGACACTTCCCATCTCGGAGCCGCCATAGACGTTGCTCTTGACCTGGGCATTGCCGGAGATGTTCACCTCGGTCTGTTTGGCGCAACCCAACTTCGACCAGAGGTTGAGGATATAGCTGCCGTCCATCTTGACGAGACGACCCATGCTGCCGCCGAAGACGTTGCCGCCATAGGGGTGCTCGGAGAGGTAGTCCAAGGCACCGCTGCCGTTGACATTGTCGTTGCCTATGACGGCATTGCCACTGATATTGACGGTGATGTGGCCGCGGGAGAAGTTGGCCACTTCGTTGCCGGCGTCGTCTTGGTTGTCGGAACGCATCACGCCGTATCGGGCATCGTTGGCGGGATAGAGGCCGTAGCCCACGGAGGCCAGACGGCCGCCGCCATAGATGGAGCCGAGCATGGTGCCGCCGGTGATATTGACGAGGACATCGCCGCCCACGTTGCCGGCGGTCAGCGCGTTGCCGCTGAAGCCGCGGCCGCCGCCGAAGATGTTGCCGTCGACGTAGGAGGTGCCCCAGGTGCCGATTTGGGCACCGCTCTTGATTTCTACTTTGACATCCTTCATCACGTGGCCATCCTCGCCGCCGCCGAAGACGGAGCCGTAGATGATGCCGCCATTGACGGTGACACGGACGTTCTCGACATTGGTACAGGTGTTGAAGCGCACGCGCTCGTCGCCCTTGCCGGCGCCGAAGAGGTAGCAGGTGACGGGGTGGGCGGCAATCTGGGCCAGGGTGCGGGGCACGCCGAGGGTGGCGGTGCCGCCAAAGGTGACCACGCAGGAGTCGCCGGTAACGTCGCCCATCTCGCAGCCGCCATAGAGGCTGGTGAGGATGTGGCCGCCGGTGACCTCGACCTTGGTGTTGCCACAGACACGGCCCGAGGTCATGACATAGATGGAGGAGTCGGCCGTGTTGGCTTTGTTGCGGCTCTTGTAGGGCATCATGCCCGAGCCGCCGCCGAAGACGTTGCCGTAGAAGGTGTGGCCGTCGTGGGCCGTGGTGTGCTCGTAGGGGTCATAGGGGTCGTATTTGCCTGTCACCGGGTCGCCGTAGGCCCAATGGTCGCACTCGGCAAGGGCGTTCCCGGCGGTGACAGCGGTGGTGTGCGGGTTGATGAATTGGACCTCACTATAGGGACCTGTCTCTCCGTCACCGCAGCCTATCTGGCCGCCTTGAATCTTGACGTAGGTGTCGTGGAGGACGCGGCCGCTCTCGCCGCCACCGTAGACGGAGCCTTTGACAAAGGCCGAGCCGCTGATGGTGACGTCGGTGTAGTTGACAAATGCCACGTGCGATATCTTGGGCTGGCCGGTGATGGCCGAGGTGTCGCCTACGGTACCTTTACTGCCGCCAAAGACATGCCCCTTGAAGGTAGGCATTTCGAGCGTGCTCGGGCCTACACGGCCGGCACTGATGGTGATGGTGGGGGTGCCGGTGTTGGCGTCGCAGGCTGTCGGCTTGCCGCTGGCGTCGCGGGTAAACTTACCCACAGAGCCCATCTCGCCGCCGCCATAGATGTTGCCCTTCACCCAGAAGTTCTTGCCGCTGGCGATATCAGGGGTCATCAAAATGTTGGGGTTGGCGGTGACAAGGCCGGCATTCAAATTGGAGTCGGCGCCATGGCCGCCACCGAAAACATCGATGTTGACATGACCATTCTTGAGTTGAATGGAAGGATAGGGATAGGGATCGCCGGAGGTGGTTGTAATGGTGTCAGGTTCATAAGCGGCCAGGTTACCGCCACCATAGACGTAGTCGAGGTCGAGGGCACAATCGTCTATGAGTTCTCCTTTGGTTTTGGTGGAGTCGACGATGACGGTGATACGGCCTTCGACGTTGCCATGGATATTACAGCCGCCAAAAACACTACCAATCTTACCTCCCTTGATGATGACGGTGACGTTGCCTCCCGTGCCTTGCAAGGTAGGATGGTTTGTAAGGAACTCTGTCATTTTGGCGGGATATTCATCCTCATGCCCTTGGACCTGTGCTAAGAAGGGGTATTTCCTTACGTCGGCAGAGTAGTCTGAACTACCCTGGGAACCGCCATACACCTCTTGGATGGTTCCACCTTCGATAATGAGCGTGATGTTGCCATAGTGGCATCCCAATCGGCATCCGCCATAGAGTCCCACATATTCAACGTTCGTGGCACAGGTGAAGGTATAGACGGAGTCGCCGATAACATCTTGAATGTTACCGCCGCAGAAGTGGTAGTCGATTTGCAAGTTACCACTGTTACACTCGCCACCACCGTGTTTGTAATGTTTGGGTGCTCCCGATTCCAGGTTGCCTCGTTTATTGCACTCTTCAAAGAGGTAGCCGACACGACCGGCTTTGACTTCGAGGTGAATGCCTCCCAAACCGATATTGGCCTCTTTGGAAGCACCGTTACCGCCACCGAAAACCTCGTTGAAACGGCCACCGTCGATGATGACGCTGTCGCCTATGACCGCAGCAGCGTTGCCGCCACCGAAGAACTCACCAATCGTGTTATCGCAACCATGGACGTAAACATAAATCAGCTTCATCTGCTTCCAATCCAAGATGGAGGTGTTATATTCCGGCATATAATCGGCACGGTTACCGCCGCCATAGACGTTGGCGATGGCGTAAGACCTAAGGTTGTCGAGGTCGGTGACGAGGGTGTGTTCAGGATGAGCCGTGGAATAGATGTCGATGTGGACATCATTCTGGGGCGAGCCATTGACATTGTTGCAGCCGAAGATGGAGGCGTTTTTGAGGTTGGCAGAGCCTGTGTAGTCGGAGGCGCCGACATTAATCTGCACCTTACCATGGACGAGGGCGGCAACAGCCGTTACCGCAGGAACATATTCCGGATCCCCGGGGGTACCCACTGCCGCCACAGCCTGGCGACCCAAGCCACCGCCATACACATTGCCTGTGAAGGTGCCGCTGAGCAAGTCAATAGTAGTGGTGTTTGTTTCGTTGACGTAATCGCTATGTTCAACATCTACATAGCTGGAGTTGGTGTTGACATTGCCGAGGGCCGAGCCACCGTAGAGGTCGCCATAGATAGTGGGAGTGGCAGTGCCGGCGGCGTTGCCCATGGTTATCTGGACATTGCCGTCAACCTTAGTCGTCTGACCGTAGCCGCCGCCGAAGATTTCGGCACGGACAGCATTGGTGCCCACCTGTCCGCCGAGGAGGTTGATGGTGGAGGTGGTGCCCACGGTGCCAGTGGTGTTGCAGCCGCCATAGATACCGGCGGTGACAAGACCGCCGTTGATGGTGACCGCCGTGCCGGTGCTGACACCGGCTTCGTTGCCGCCGCCATAAATCTTGGCCACGGTACCGCCGGTCATATCCACATCGGTGCCGGTGACGGTAGCCTGGTTGCCGCCGCCGAAGACATTGCCGGCATTGCCGCCCAGGATGTTTACATCGGGCGTGCCGCTATAGGCGGCCACATTGCCGCCGCCGAAGACGTTGCGGGCATTCATGGGGCAGGCAGTGGAACTGCCGTTGGGATCAGCGTCAACCACAGAGTTGATATTCACGGTGATGGTGCCCGTGACGGTGCCGCTTTGGTTGTTGCCGCCAAAGACATTGTCGATGTCACCGCCATAGAGATTGACGAGGGTGTTGCCATTGACGTTGGCGCCATAGCATCCGCCAAAGACATTGCCGATGGTGTTGCCGCCATAGATGGTGACGTTGGTGCCGTTGACGGTAGCCGCGTTGCCGCCGCCATAGACATATTCAATCTTGTTGTCGCAGTTGTGGACCTTCACCACGGGGGTGCCGGCATAGTTGGCCGCGTTGCCGCCGCCGAAGACCCTGCCGAGGGCATAGCCGCTGCCCGGCTGGTCGGTGCCGTAGATGTCCACCGCCACGGTGCTCTTCGGGGTACCGGCCGCGTTGTTGCAGCCATAGATTTCATCGGTGACGGTGCCGCCGTTGACGGTGACCTGCACGGGTCCCCACACATCGGCGTTGGCAGCGTCGATACCATGGCCGCCGCCGTAGAGGCTGCCGTGGAGGGTGCCCGCCGTGAGGGTGACGTCGGTCGTGGCGCCTTCCGTGCGGGCGGTGCCGGCATCGTTGCAGTTCACCAAGCCCTTGGCCGAGCCGCCATAGACGTCGCCCCAGATGGTGGCTGAGGCACCGTTGATGGTGACGTCGACATCGCCCTTGACCTTGGTGCTGGCACCCAGGCCGCCGCCATAGACATTGGCCGTGGCCCCGTCGGCGCCGATGGTGCCGCCGGTGATGTTCACTGCCGAGGTCTGGGTGACGGTGCCGTTGGCGTTGCAGCCGCCATAGACGCCGCCGCTGACGCTGCCGCCGCTGACCGCCGCTTCGCTGCCGCCGCTGACCAAGGCAGCGATGGAGGAGGGCGAGGTCTGTCCCTTGCCGCCGCCATAGAGGGTGCCGTGGAGGGTACCGCCCTGGAGGTCGGCCTTGGAGGTCTTGCCGCTGGCACCCACCTCACCGAGGGACGAGCCGCCATAGAGGTCGCCATAGATGACCGGGGTGCCGCTGGCACCCACGGTGACGGTGGTGCTGCCGTCGGTGGTGGTATACTGGCCGAGGCCGCCGCCGAAGATATCGCGTCGATTGCCGTCTCCAGAGGTGCCAACATTGGCGTTGACGTTCACATAGATATCGCCCGCCACGTTACCCCTGACATTGGCACCGCCATAGATACCGCCGACGAGGTTGTCGTTTGCGGTGTTGTAGTTGATGACGACAACGCCGTTGGAGGTGGCCGAATAGGTGGCATCACCTTGTCCGCCGCCGAAAACGGTGCCGTGCAGGGTGTTGCTGCCGATGGTGATGGTGGTGGTGTCTCCACCGTTGTTATTGACACCGCCGAGGGCCGAGCCGCCGTAGAGGTTGCCGTAAACGGTGGTGCCGTTGAGGGTCAGGGTGATGTCGCCAGTGGTAGTTGTCGACTGGCCGTAGCCGCCGCCGAAGACGGTGTTGGTAGTGGTGCCGTTGGTACCCACGGTGCCGCCGTCGAGGACGATGGTGATGTCGCCGCCCACGGTGCCGGTGGTGTTGCAGCCGCCGTAGAGGCCAGCGGTGACCGTTCCGTCGGTGAGGGTGACATTGGCATTGCCGCTGACACCGGCTTGGTTACCGCCGCCATAGACATTGGCGGTGGTGCCGTTGTTCATGGTCACGGTGGCGTTGCCGGTGACCGCAGCCACGTTACCGCCGCCGAAGAGGGCCGCAGCATGGCTGTTGCTGTTGTTCATCACCACGACGGGGCTACCCACGACGGGAGCGGCGTCGCCGCCACCGAAGACGTTGCCGGTGACATAGGCACGCGGAGCCGTGTTGAAGGTGGAAGCATTTCCTGCAGGATAATCGGCAGGGACAAGGGTCGACATGGCGGCCACATAGCCGATATTGACCCGGGGATTGCCAGTGACGGTAGCCGAAGCGCCCTTGCCGCCGCCATAGACGTTGCCGCGCACACCGGCGGCCTGCTTGATATGCATGAGGTTAACCACGGGGTAGTTGGCAGAGGCATTGGTGTAGGCCGTCAGGTTGCCGCCGCCGTAGAGGTTGTTGATGTCGAGTTCGCAGCCGCTGACCTCGTAGTCGAGCACGTTGACGGTGATGCTGCCGCCGATGCTGCCGTTGGCGTTGCTGCCGCCGAAAGCATTCTGGCTGATGGTGCCGCCGTAGAGGTTGAGGGTGACATCGCCGGTGATGTCGGCAGCGACAGCGGCCACTGTGATATTGTCTTCTCCATCACGTTCTTCCGCCACGCCCTTCGAGCCGCCATAGACGTTGCTGTAGGTACCACCCTTGATGGTGAGTTCGACATTGCCGTCGATGCTGGCCTTGTTGGAGCCGCCGTAGAGGTCGCCAATATTCTCCACACCGCAGTCGATGGTGGTGCTGAGGTTGCCGGTGAGGGCCGCCTGGTTGGCGCCGCCGAAGACCTCGCCGAAGACCTCGTCGCTACAGGCTCCCACACCGGAAGCCTTGGTGAGGATGAGATCGGTGGCAGTGATGGCACCTTCCATGTTGCCGCAGCCGAAGACCTGGTCGATAAGGCCGGCGTTGACAGTGGTGGTGGCAGTGCCGTAGATGTTGGCCGGCGTCACCTCGCCGTTACCGCCGCCGAAGACGCGGTGGATGCGGCCACCGTCGATGACAACAAAGGTATTGGCGGGGATGGCCCCCTCGCCTGTGGTACCTACATTGGCAGCATTGCCGCCGCCAAAAATATCATTGATGGTGTTGTCGCAGTAGTAGACATGCACCGTGGCGCTCTTGTCGGCCACTGGCTCATAGGAGGCCAGGTTGCCACCGCCAAAGACCGCACGGATGGCGTAAGTCTGCGTCGCAGCATTGGTGGCCAATGCCGAAGGAGTGGTGATGCCGGTGGGGTAGGCGTTGGTGGCAGGAGTGTTGCCGTGGTCGGTGGCATAGATATTCACCGACACATTGCCCTTGGGTGTTCCATAGGTGTTGTTGCCGCCGAAGACACACCCGCCTTTGGCACCCTCATTATAGGTATGTAATACCACCTTGCCCGTTCCGTCATCGGCTCCGATGTTCACTATCACATCGCCGTTGACCAAGGCTGCATAGCTATCTTCACTCGACCCCAGGCCGCCACCGTACACATTGCCGGTGATTTCGCCGTTGAGGATATTGACGGTGGTGGTGTTCGAGGTGTTTTCGTTCACATTGCCGAAGCCCGAGCCGCCATAGATATCGCCGTAGAGCACCGGGGAGTTCTGGTGGCTGGCGTTTTTAACACCGAAGGTGACAGTGACATTGCCCGAGGAGGAGGTCTGGTGACCGTAGCCGCCGCCGTGGATATTGGCACGGTGCGTCGCGTCGGTACCCACGGTGCCGCCGGTCACGTTGACCGAGATATTGCCGACCACAGTACCGCTGGTGTTACAGCCGCCATAGAGGCCGGTAAGGACACTGCCGCCCGTCATGGCCACGTCGCCACCGCCTACGCCGGCCTGGTTGCCGCCGCCGAAGACGCTGCCGCCGACTGTGCCGTTTGTGATATTCACATCGGGCGTGCCGCTGTAAGCTGCCAAGTTGCCGCCGCCATAGACGTTGCGGCCGACGTTGTTGTTGATATTGACCTGAACGGTGCCTTGGGGCGCACCGTTGACGTTATTGCAACCGAAGACATCGCGGACGGTGCCGCTGGTGATGTCGACCGTCACATTGCCGTTGACCAGGGCTGCGATGGCGCTCACACCTTCTGCAGCATTGCGGCCGAGGCCGCCGCCGTAGATGTCGCGGACGGTGCCGCCGCCAAGGGTGACGGTATGGGTGGTGGCAGCCACAGGAGGTTCTGCGTCATTGTCGGCTGCGGTACCCACATTGGCCAAGGCACCGCCGCCATAGGCGTCGCCACTGACGGTGCCGCCGTTGAGGTTCACCGCGGTGGAACCCGACACATCGGCCATATCGCCGCCGCCGTAGATGTCGCCGCTGACGGTGGTGGTGATGGTCTTCTCTGCTACCGTGCCTTGCTGTACGGTCACTGTGGTGTTGCCCGCGACAGGGGCCTCTTCGCCGCCGCCATAGACATGGCCCGCCACCGTCACTACGGCCTGGGTGAACGAAGTGCCGGTGAGCGTGGCGAGGTCAGAGACCAACGAAGACATGGAGGCATCATAACCCACGTTGACCGTGGGAGTGGAGGTGACGACAGCGTCGCTACCCAGGCCACCGCCATAGACATTGCCACCCTTGGTCTCCTCATTCTCTACATAGGTCGACACGCTGCCGTTGATAAGGTTCACCTCGGGATAGGCACCCGGCGTAGTGGGGGTATAAGCTGCATCGCGTCCGCCGCCATAGATGTTGTGTACCGTCAGGCCGCAAGAGGCGGCTTCCAAGTCAAACATATTGACGGTAATCTTACCCGTGATGTTGCCGTTGACATCGCTGCCGCCGAAGGCGTTGGTCATCTCGCCGCCGAAGAGGTTGAGGGTGACATTGCCCTCGATATTGGCAGCGATAGCGGGCACAGTGATATTATCTTCTCCATCACGTTCTTCCGCCACGCCCTTCGAGCCACCGAAGACGTTGGTGTAGGTGCCACCATAGACATTGAGGGTGACATTGCCGGTGATGTTGGCCAAGTTGGAGCCTCCGTAGAAGGTGCCGATATTGACATCGCCGCAGGCGAGGGTGGTCGTGACGTCGCCGGTGATATCGGCTTCGTTGGCGCCGCCGAAGGCCTCGGCGATAAGCTCGCTACAGGGCGAGGCTCTGTCGATGGTGAGCGAGGCGTTGGCCACATCGCCATACTGGTTGCTGCCGCCGAAGACTTGACGATAAAGGCCGCCGTGAATCTGCGTGGTGGCACTGACGGTGATGTCGGCGCCGGGGTTGTAGTTGGCCGCCGTGGGGTCGTTGTGGTTGCCCGTTTCGCTGTAGCCGTTACCGCCACCGAAGACGCGGTCGAAGCGTCCGCCGTCGATGGTGACGCCCACCTTGGTGGCGTTGGCCGCATTGCCGCCGCCATAGACGGTCTGGATGGTGTTGGCACAGGTGTAGATATGCACCAGCGCCGCTTTGGTATTCTCCACGGGAGCGTAGGCTGCCTGGTTGCCGCCGCCATAGACGGCCTTGATGGCAAAAGCAGTCGACGCGGCTGGGGTGACCATGGCTTCCTCCGACGGTTCGGGGGCGGGATAGGCGTTGGCGGCAGTATGCGCCGTCTGGTAGATGTTCACAAAGACATTGTCCTTGGGGGTGCCGTTGACGTTGTTGCAGCCGTAGACCGAGCCGCCGATGGTGGCGGAGCCGCTGGTGGAGGTGGCAAAGCCGCCTTCCACAGTGCCGGAACCAATATTGATGGTCACCACGCCGTTGACCAGCGCTTCAACGGCAGAGACAGACTCATCCACGTCCAAAGTGGCCGGGTCATCAGCCACAGCTACACGTCCCAGGCCGCCGCCATAGACGTCGCCGCTGACAGCGCCCTGGAGCAGGGTCACGGTGGTGGTGTTGGCATTGTTGGTACCCACGTTGGCCAGTGCGCCGCCGCCGTAGACGTCGCCCGTCACCACAGCGTTCGGCTGGTCGAGGAGCACCGCGCTGTTGCCGCCGACATTGGCCAGGTTGCCACCGCCGAAGACGTTGCCGCCCACGGTGACTTGCGCCGAGGCAAATTGAAAATTGAAAATTGAAATGATGGCCACGCAAGCGAGCCGCGTCAGCCATTTTCTCATGTTCAGATTCATATTTCGTGTAGTCTTATTCATTGAACTGTACATCTTTTCGGAGTATTTAGAGTACTCGGAGTATTCAGATTATTGGGATGATTCAGGTTATTCGGTGGGGTCTTGGATAGTTACCGACGAGTTGCCGCTGACGGGGCCGTTGTTGCCGCCGCCGTAGACGTTGCCGCCCACGCGGGTGTTGCCCCGCAGGAAGACCGCGGTGCTGGCGTTGGCGGGAGTCTCGGTGTTGTTGACGGCACTCTCGTCGCCGCCGCCGTAGACGTTGCCGCCCGACAGCAGGTTGCCGCTTCCGTCAAAAGTGCCCACCACAGTGTTGCCCTTCAGGGTCAGGCTGACGGCACCGCTGACCGAGCCGAGGTTGGTCTTGCTTAGGTCAATGGTGTCGTAGAGGATGTGGTTTGTCTTGTCGATGCTGATGGCGTTGCCGTGAGCCCAGGTATAGGTGGTGGTGGCTCCTTTCACGCCGGTGCGATAGGTACCAAGGTCGGTGTAGTAGAACGGTTCTGTCCTGAAGCCGATGCTGTCGACCTCGACGGGAGGCAACGAGGCCGAGAAGCCGGCGCCGAAGACATTGCCCTTGACGGTACAGCCGTCGAGTGTGGAGGTGACGTTGCCCGCCACCTTGCCCAGGCTGCCGCCACCATAGAAATTGCTGTCGATGGTGCAACCGGTGAGCGTCGAGGTGACGCTGCGGGTGGTAGCCAGGGAGAATTTCACATATTCAATAAAGATACGTGCCACATTGTCAACATTGCTCGACATGGGCAGGAACTGGTAGTTGAACTGGGTGGAGATACCGCCGAAGGCAGCTTTGTACTCTTGTTGATAGCCGTTGAAATTGGGATTTTGACTGTTGGGAAGAGCGCTGAGGGCACCGTTAGTACCAAAAGAGATTTCACCTTTAATCCACTGATTCCAGTCGATATTCATCTTGTTGTTCGCGTTGTACGGAACCTGACGGTTGTAGGAGTTGCCTCCGTAGCCGGCACCAAAGAAGAGCACGAAGTGGCAGTTGTCGGCAGTGGTGGTGACGGTGCGTCCTTCGTTCATATCGCCGAACTTGGGACCGCCGACAAACTGCCGTACATAGCTGTTGCGGATGGTGGTGTTGAGGTTTCCCTGGGCGGGCTTGGCTGCATTGAAGCTGCCGGCGTAAAACTCGTCGATGTCGGCATGGTCGATGACCCAGGTAATGTCGCCATTGGTATGGTTGTCGGGGTCTCCGATGCCGTCCATGCCGGTACCCGCTGCCACGCCGAAGCGTCCGCCGTTGATATAGCACTCGGCGTTATCGTCATAGATACTGACATCGGCACGGTAGAGTCCCGTGAGATGGAACTGGTCGAAGTCGCCGCCCGTGACCGACACTGGCGGATGCTTGGCAGCATGTGTTGCATCCTGGTGGGTGCCGCGGTGGAACTCCTTGAACCAGACATTGCCACCCACATGGAAATAGAGGGTATTATTGCTTGCGCCACTGTTTTGTCCCAATACCCATTGCTCAATAACGCCACCCTGAAGGATGTAAGGGGCCGCAGTCCTGTCTGATTTGTCATACTCGAACTGCGTGACGCGGAAGAGAGCGGTGTTGGTCACCTCAAACCAGTATTTAGGCTGCATGATACCGAAGTTGTAGGAACCTGTGCCACCGGTGGTCTTCTGCGCCATGCCGAGACCTATCAGGTTCAGGAAATCGTATCGTACAGGATGGAATGCAGTTCGGCTATTGAAGCGGAGCATGAAAGAATAGTCAGGTTCGTTGTCGCCATCCAAGTCGATAGAGGTGACCGTATAGGGCTTGCCCCCTGCTGCGATATCGCCAGTGTGGTGATAATTGCCTACAAGCACTACGGCATAATCATAAACTTTGCGGGCACCATACGTGGCCGCATTGGCATTCTCATAAAGAGCCGAGGTTGCAATAGCATTGCCCATGGAGGTGTACACCGTCTGGCTTTCACCGGCAATCAAATAGTTGTTGCCATCGGTGAAAACAGTGCCGCCTCCCACCGTGGATACTCCGACGGCAGTAGTCATGGCATCAGTAGTGCCACTAGCACCGGAGCCAGAAGTACCGTTTTGATACACCACGTCGGCAGTGGCATCGGCCAGGTAGACAGCCCTGGCCCAGTAGGGTTCGATGGTGATGGCCGTCACCCCTACAGGTACATCCCAGTAGGCTCCCTGGTTGAAGACACGTCCGCTGGTGCCATAGAGGTCTTTGGCGGTGCAGTAGCGGTCGGCGAAGTTGTAGGGTGTGGCGCTCAGTTTGCCATCGGTAAATGTCACATCATCACTAGAGGTGGAATAGCTGGCCGTGTCTCTGCCATCGCTGGTGATGTCTACTATCTTCCAGCCGGCGACTACACGGTTGCCGTTGTAGTTCTTGCTACCTACCTCGTTGTAGTAGGGCAGCTGCACCTTGCCATAGTTAAAGTTGAAGTGGGCAGTGTCCTTGTCGGTGATGGTGAGGTTAAGCGATGACTTGGTGATGGAGGCACCCGTCGGCGGCGCATAGACGTCACCGCCAGCGCCCATTCGGATGGTAACATGCAGCACGCCACCGTCGCCCTCGCTGGTCAGCTTGCGACCCTCGCAGCGGTGCGCCTCGTCGTAGGATATCGTGCTGGGGCTGTAGTTGACCACCGAGGGGTACTTGCCCCATTTCTTCAAGGTGGGATAGGGCGTGGGGGTGCCTATCCGGGCAGGATCCATCACCCACTTCATGATAACGGCAGTGTCGGCGGCATCGCCGGTGAGCCACCAGGCCGCCAGCTCGCGGTTGGAGTTGAGCAGGTGGCGGAAGAACTCGAAGCGCTGCAGGAAGCGCGTCTCAGCACCCAGGGCGCAGTTGTAGGTTTTGGTGACAGCCGTATTCTTGATATAGCTGGCCTCGATGCGGAAGTAGTTGAAGTTGTTGACGCCGTTGTTGTCGCCGTCGTTGGTGATCATCTCGCCGCCATAGATGGGGGCTATCTGCGTGGGGCTGCCGGTGGTGGTGATGTCGCCGTAGAACATGCAGTTCATCACCATGGTCTTGTAGTCGGAGGGGTCGTAGGCCACGTTGTTCTTGCCCACGATGCCGCCGCGGTACGAGCCGCCGGTGATGTTGGCATAGCTGAAGCAGTTGATGACGCGCGAGCTGCCGTCGAGCAGGCCCACAAGGCCGCCCACATAGTTGCTGCCGCGGATGGTGCTGCTGCAGGTGGTGATCTCCGTATATCCATCCTTATTCGTAGTCACGGTGCTGCCGGTGGCCAGCACGCCGCAGTTGTAGATGCGGCTGGCACCCGTGGCTACGTTACAGATGGCGCCAACGTTAGTGCCGCTGGAGATGACTACATTGTCGAGGATTACACCGTTGACTTTGCCGCCGTCGACGCTGTCGAACAGGGCATGTGTAAGGCCACTGACGACAGGCAGCGTGCCATCGGTTTTGGCCACGCCTTTCAGCTCGCCGGTGAAGGGAATGGTGATGGGGTCGGCATCATTCGGAACAGTGATATCCTCTGTAATCTTGTATTTCTCGTTGGCGCTTTCGCCGTTCACCATCATGATGAACTTGCTGAAGTCCTCCGCATCGGCAATTACATAGTAGCCATCGCCATCCAAATCCAAGTCTGCCGTGAGAACCTTGGAGGTGACAGGAGAATTGTAATAACCGTCAGCATACGCAATGGCTTTGACGGTGAAGGGGAGGTTGGCCTCGTCGAAGGACACAGCGCTGCTGTAGGGCGAACTGCTACTGGTAGGTGTGTCGCCATTCGTGGTGTAATAGATGGTGACGTCGCTGGTCGGGAAGCTGCATTCGATGGTGAAGGTGGTGGGCGAGGTCTTTCTGATGACGGGGGCGGCGCAGGTGAACTTAATGGGTTCGCTGGTGGCGACAAGGGAATTAATCCATCCGCCCTTCACGGCAATGGCCTTGATGACCTTACCGGCAGCATCCGCGATAGGACCGGTATAACGGGTACTTTCGGTCGTGGGGTCGCTGGGGCTGTCCCCCATCTCGTAGTAGTAGGTCACACCCTCGGTGGCACATGTCAGTTCTACCGTTCCTGCCTCTGTCAGTGTAAACCCGGGAGTGGCCACCCTGCTGACGGTTATGCTGGTCTCAGCGGATGCATCGCCCCCATCGCCCTTTCTGGCCGCGATGGCCCGGATAGTCACCTCATCCTCATCCAAGTCCGCCACCGAGATAGGTTCTGTATATTGCGTTGATTCGATGGTGGGGTCGTCCCCGTTAGTGGTGTAATAGATTTTGGCGTCCGACTCGGTCGAGGTGATGACATATCCGTTGGCGACATCGCTCCATTCAATGTCCGGTGCGGCACAGGTATAGGTTGTCTGTTCGAACGTCCAGGCGAAGTTGCCGGAGCCCCTGTTCAGGTTGGTTTGCAGCACGGTATTGTTCCTCTGCAGGGCGCTGAATTGATTTTGTGATTTGTCCTTCAGGGTCTTGGGAATGATGTAGTAGTTGACGTTGGCGTCGGCCGTCTTGGCCCAGGTGAACATATAACGGTCCGCATTGGCAGGGTCGATGGTGCTGCGCGTCTCGAGGCAGGCTCCGAGATTGTTGTCATTCCGTATAAAATACAGATATTCGCCCGTCACCGCATTGCGGATATGATAGTAGGTCAGCCAGTCGGAGGCATCGGCGGCCTGCGCCACCTCGAAATACCATTTCGTGTAGTCACTCTCGGTATTCGATGCCGTGGCGTGATCGTTTTCCGGGAAATGGGCGATGTAATAGCCGCTACCGCCCACGCTGGCAATCTTGTAGTAGTTGTATCTGTGGGATGCGGGTTCCGAAGCGATGAAGGGGGCGGTTTGGTCAAGGTCGCTGCGCAGGACAAATTTCCAGCAAGAGTTGACGTCAGTAGTATTATACAAACGGACAGGCTTCTCACTGTCGTTGCGCGATTCTTTGTTCAAGAATCTGTTGCCAGAAGTATATCCATAAGCTCTGATATTGTATATCCCGGCAGTTGCAGATTGCTCAATGCTGAACTTGAATTTGTTGCCACCGCTGCCGAAGTCGTCCATATACACATTCCTGGAAACGTCGACGCAGAGATACTTGCTGTTCGCATTGTTGACGATGTAGTAATACTGGACACCGTCTTCCACACCGGCACTCAGGAAATACCACTCCATCGAGGGGCGGAACAAGCTGGTGGTGTTGACCTTTATTACACTGCTTTCCTCATCGCCTGGAACCATGTAGAAGTGGAAGTCTGTAGTATTCCATGCGTTATTTTGGTTCTGGATGAGGTATTTGTGAGAGGTGCCGCACAGGACGGGAGTGGTATAGGTCGTGGGGTTCGACAAATCGCCACTCACGACGGCGACCGCCATGATGGTGGTCTGCCCGTCCGTGGGAGTGAAAGTGACAGTATTGCTGCCTACAACAGTGCCATAGTCGGCAGTAGGTCTTCTCCCATCAGTGGTATAGATAAGGGTCGCCCCCGACTGTGCAGTAATCTCTATCTGGTTGCTGGTATTGTAAATGATGGTGGGGCGAGCGATTACATCCTCAAGATAAAATGGGTTATTGGCATCATCTGAAGTATAAATACCAACCGTACCGGCAGTGTTCGTAAAACCTGTAGGGCCACCATCCTTACCAGAACGGCCAACAAGGTAATTGTAGTTTCCATAGTTGACAGTCAAACATGTGTGTTTCGAATGATCACCATGAGAAGAATAATACAGACCATCAGTTAAGTCTTTAGGAAAGATGCGCCAACAACCATTGCTATAAACTATAGAAAACAGAGCTTTATCGTCAAGATCGCCTTCTGCCACTGCCTCAAGGTGGACGCGTATACGGTCTTGACCTTTATTACCGGTTGTACGAATTTGTCCGTTAGACACCAGATATTTCCCTGTCGACTTTTGTTTGATATAGTAGTATTCTGAACTGGGTTCTTTCTCGATAATCCACACCGCCTTGGTAGCATCATAAACACCATCTCGGCATTTGTAAGTGGTAAGAAACGGCATCCCATTATCGGTGCTGGTGAAGTCATTAGTAGCCGCATAATAACACCATCCTTCCGTAGGGCAAAGGTAGAAGTTGTTGGCAGGGGAATTGGCATTGTAGTTGTAAGTAGTGCCTGAACCATTTTTTTCACCCTTACCACCACTTGCAATATAGTACGTTCCCGAGTAGTCGGTCTGAGCCTGTCCCACCGCCGGCATCATCATCGCTGCCAGCAGGGCCATCAGTCGGAGCCATTTGTCGATGTGGCTGTTCATATCGTGTATTATTTTATTCATTTTTCTGTTTCCGTTAGTCATATATCAGTTGTTTCCAAACAGCAACACACAATCGCTCAAGCACTTGTAAGGTGCGTGGCCATTGTGGTTCGTGGTGCAAATATACAAAATAAAAATAAATAAAAAAATTTCGCGTGATAGCGCGCGAAAAATAAAGTAAAAAACCCCGTCAGGATGGTGGCGGGGTTTGGCATGCAAGAGGTACGCCGGGGCGATTAGCCGAGGCGCTTGAACTGGCAGGTGAAGTGGCGCATCAGCTCGGCCTCCCAGGTAATCTCCAGGCCGCGCTTGATGGTGTCGCGACGGTCGTAGACATTCTTCAGGGCGGCGGCGATGACGTCCATGTGGTTGTTGGTGTAGACGCGGCGCGGGATGCAGAGGCGCACGAAGTCGTTGCCACCGAAGCGGTTCTCGCGGGTCACGGGGTCGCGGTCGGCCAGCACGTAGCCAATCTCGCAGGCGCGGATACCGGCCTCGAGGTAGAGCTCGCAGGTGAGCGTCTGGGCGGGGAACTCCTCTTTCGGGATGTTGGTCAGCACCTTGTCGGCGTCGACGAAGATGGCGTGGCCACCGGCAGGACGCTGGTAGGGGATGCCGTACTCGTCGAGTTTGGCGGCGAGGTAGTGGACCTGTTTGATGCGGGTCTCGACCATCTCGAACTCGATGTTCTCCTTCAGACCGACGGCCAGGGCGTCCAT
>Ga0310786_10003657_pt1 | contig 22134 bp, 16 predicted proteins | sample AusTroGonzalo_MG_FD_203881 | JGI IMG/M metagenome (GOLD analysis project Ga0310786, IMG submission 203881) | Bovine rumen microbial communities from tropical cattle in Woodstock, Queensland, Australia - Gonzalo_03 (v2) (version 2) | ecosystem: Host-associated > Mammals > Digestive system >...
AGTTGTTTGTACATAAGCAATGCAAAGTTAATTAATCTCAGGGAGATTCCGGTCTCCCTTTATTGATATTTGCATTGCCAGATTGAATTTCTCTTCCTTGTCCTGTCTCGGGGGCTGCTCGCCCCCAAACCCCTCGGTGTTTTTCAGGTATTAGTCTTGGCTTCGCCTCTACCTGAAAATTGCACTTCTATCTTGAACTTAGGCGAAGATACAATTATTTTTTGTACCTTTGCGGGCGAAACGTTTAAATAATTGCAATTATGACAACCATCGAACTCAGAACTTCCATCGCGGCAGACCTCGACCAGATGAGCGTTGAGATGCTTGAGAGCGTGTCGCGCTACGTTAGGCGTTTGCGCCGCCGTACCCGCCCCGTTCGGCGTCCTGCCACAGCCCAAGATAGACGCGAGGCAGCTATGCTTTTCGTCAAAAACCTATCTGTGCAAGGCGGCATGCCTGTGCCTGCAGATGAGCGCGGGATAGAAGCCCTTATCGGCGAGAAATACGACAAATGATGCGAGCATATATTGACACAAACATACTGGTGGACTTGGTGCTTGCACGTCAGGAGTTTCTCCCTAATGCCCAACGTGTCTTTGCCACCCAGCACCGCTCGGCTGTTGATGAGAAGGCCGATTGCATCGTCACCCGAAACAAGAAGGATTATAAGGCCAGCACTATTGAGGTTGTGACACCTTCGGAGTTATTCACAATAATTGATTCCGTATAAATTCCCTCTCACCGATGCAAAATTATGAAATGACGACAAGACGGCTCGGCTGTCCTTGAAACAGACCGGAGGAGGCTGAAGAGCTTTTCTAAGCAACAAGACAAAACGAAAGAATAAAATCATAAAAAACAAAATGACAAAAATGGAAAAAACAAACAAAAAACTTTCCGCGCCGACGGCCAAGGGGCTGGGCGGCGCAATGAGGCGGGCAGCCCTCATGCTGCTGCTCGCGGTGTTCTCCGTAGTATCGGCCAGTGCACAGGCATACCCAGACGGATACTCGCATACAGTGTATTACACAATGAAAATTGTAGGCGAAGGGGATCAGAGTACCTCTACCCATTGGAATACAGGGGAGACAGCACTCTATTTCAGGAATGAAACTGGCTGGCAGAATAATACCCAGACGCAATGGGGACCAGTTGAGTACCGTTACAGTACCAGTTTCAATAAGACGAATAATGACCAAAGTGCATCGTTCGTCTTTACACCATTTGAAAGTAACTACGATCCGGCTATCAACATCGCGGTAAGTTGGAATAGCCCAACTACTACATTCAATCTGCTACAATATCATGATTGGGTATATAATTATGTTAGTGGTTCGATGCAGCATGATGATTATTATATAACCAATGAAGCAGGTATGTTTCGCGGTGCCGATAAAGATGCGGAATGGACTGTAACGATACAATCTTTGGATGCAACTAAAAAGATTATCTCCGTCGAATTTATCAACAAGGAGGGAGAAACAAAATTCTCATCACCTGATATATTCACCACTACCTACACCTCCCCCAGTCTGAGTAATGCAACAATGGGAGAAACGGATAATAATGATAATCGGAACGGTGTCCACCAAATCAAGGTCACTTTCTCCGACATTCCCAAAGCCCCATGGAGCGGCGCAGGCACGGAAGCCAACCCGTTCATCATCCACACCGTTCAAGACCTGAAAAATTTGGATGACAAAGTAAACTGCGGCACACCCTACGACGGCTATTACTTCGCACAGGATGCCGACATCGACTGTAGCGGCCGTTCCATGGTAACCATTGGCTATGATAGAGATTCCCGCTTTGGCGGAATCTACAACGGCCAAAACTATGCCATCCGCAACTATTCAGATTGGACTGATAATCCTATCTACAAATACCCTTACAGAGCCCTCTTTGGCAACGTTAGCGGCACAAGCGCCGAGCTGAAGAACATCGTGCTGGAGAATTGCACCATTACACAACCCGACGAACAGCAACAATACTACATTGCGGGCATCTGCGCCTACCCCAACAACGCAACCATCAGCAACTGCCACGTCACGGGTACCCTTAATGGTAAAGACTATACGGGCGGCATCGTCGGCTACACTGCCAACGCCAACGTCAGCAACTGCTTCGCCGATGTCAACATCACCTCCACTACCGGCAGCAATGGCTATATCTACGGCTACACCACGACACACGTCACTACCAGTGCCTGCTACTACCGTGACAACAATAATGGCATCGGGGGATGCGGCAACAGCAGCATCAGCTATTCCTCCAGCGAGATAGCCCCCGTCTATTCCGTCACTACCGGTACCGAAGGCCTCACCGTGGCTGAGACGAACGCCGCCGTCACACACAACGGTACGCGCTACTTCGTTAACGGCGCCACTGCCACGCTGAACGCCAGCGGCAACTACTACATCATTGGCACGCCCACCGTCAGCGGCACGGGTGCCTCGCTCGGCAAAGTCGCCTCCGACCGCAAGAGCATGACCGTCAAGGTGGGCAGCGGCGACGTGAGCGTCTCTGCAACTCTCAAACAGATTTCCTGGAGCGGCGACGGCTCGGCGAGGTTCCCGTACATCATCCACACCGTCAGCGACCTGCAGGATTTGGCCACTTTCGTGAACACCGGCATAGCTTTCGACGGCTACTACTTCGAGCAGGATGCCGACATCAACTGTAGCGACTATGGCATGGCACCCATAGGCAACCTTACCAATCTCTTCAAGGGAAACTATAATGGTAAGAACAAGAAAATCATCAACTATCATCTCGACAAACCTTATCCCTTTTCCGCCCTCTTCGGACCCACTGAGGGCGCCACTTTGACGAACATCGTGATGCAGGACTGCAACATCGATGCCAGTAGCTACGATGCTGACTACGCCAGCGCCGCAGGCATCTGTATCTCTTGCACCAGCGGAACAACCATCAGCAACTGCCGCGTCACGGGCACCATCAAAGGCAGAGTTGTTGCAGGCGGCATCGTCGGTACCATCAGTGATGCAAACACCATCAGCGACTGCTTCGCCGATGTCACCGTCACAGTTGTCAATGCCGATGGGAAGAGGGGCAAGATTTACGGCGCCACTTCAGTCCACCCCACTACCAGCGGTTGCTACTACCACGACAACGGCGACGGTGTAGGGGGATGCGGCTATAACGAAAGCACAGCCTATAGCAACAGCGAGATAGCCCCTGTTTACGCCCTCACCGCCAGCAATGGCCTCACCTTGGCCGAGACGAACGTCGCCGTCACACACAACGGTACGCGCTACTTCGTCAGTGGCGCCAATGCCACGCTGAACGTCAGCGACAATAACTACAGCATCGTTGGCACGCCCACCGTCAGCGGCACGGGTGCCACCTATACCCTGGCTGCCGACCGCAAGAGCATGACTGTTACCGTGGGCAGCGCCGACGTCACCGTCACCGCCACCCTCGGAACCACCCAAGGCTCATGCGGCGACAACGCCACCTGGAGCATGGCCGACAACGACAACAACGGTACCTTCGAGACGCTGACCATCAGCGGCACGGGAGCTGTACAGAACTATAGCCAAGCCAACCCAGCACCCTGGGGCAACGCCATCACCATCGCCAACGTGGGCGACGGCATCACCGGCATTGGCGACTACGCCTTTGCCAGCTGCAGCAGCCTGCAGCGCGTCAACATCAATAACAGCGGTGCCGTCAGCATCGGCAGCAACACCTTCAGCGGCTGCACTGCCCTGCAGTACATCGTCTTCCCCAGCATCGCCGCCGAGCAGCAGAACACCACCGGCAACTGGGAGGCCTACGCCACGAAGCGCCGCGCCCAGTGCGGCAACCAGCACTTCGCCGTGACCACCGAGACGGGTACTGCCGTTTACGCCATAGCCACCGAGCAAGACCTGCGTTACCTGGTCTATGTGGGCGGAGCTAGCAGCGGCCAAACCTTCCGCCAGACCGCCGACATCACGCTTGACGGGTCATTTTCACCAATTGGCGGTTTTTCAGGCACCTACGATGGCGGCGACAAAACCATCAGCGGTCTTACCATCAGCGGCGACCACCAATCTGCCGGTCTCTTCGGATATGTTGGTAGTGGTGTCACGGTGAAGAACGTCCGCCTCATCAGCCCCTCCGTCACCAGCAGTCATTCTGGAGGAGCATGGGTAGCTGCCCTTATTGGAAATGCACAGGGCTGTACCGTTCAGAACTGCCTTGTTGTCAATCCTACTGTCAGTGCCACTGCCAGCAGCAACGACAACCGAGTCGGTGCCCTTTTCGGCTCTCTCTCAAGCGGTACTGCTCAGAACTGCTTTGTCATCAACCCCACGGTCAGTGGCACAGGCACCTCCTATGTTGGCGCCATCTGTGGCTATGCTCATAATGGTGGCTTCGATTACCATTGCACGCTGACCAACGTCTATTATTACAACAGCAGCCTTAGTGCCATCGGTTTTAATAACAACAGCATGTGCGCCAGTCTCACCAACGTTGGTCGCGCCCGCAAGGTGACCCTCGGATCGGGCATCGCCAGCGTCAGCCCCGATGCCACTGAACCAGCCAACGGTTTTGTCTATGACAATGTGAGCTACTACCGCGAGGGCCTCGCGCTGTCCCTCACCGACAACCTCGGCATCGCTCTTGATGGCTACAGCAAGCATTACTTCGCCAACGGCACCGACCTCAATGGCACCACCTACACCGTCAGCAGCACCGACGGCGACGCCACTCTCATTGCCGCCTTCCGCAGCGACGGCCAGCAGCATGAGGTCACCTACGTTGATGCCCAAGGCGAGAGCCACACCACCAACGCCATTCTTCTCGACGGCTACGAATCCACCACCACACAATACGGCACTAATTACGTCGACTTGTACCAAGGCTGTTACTACGTTGGTACTGACATCACCTACACCAACACCATCCGCATCAAAGGCAACGTAACCATCATCCTCGGCAACGGAAAGACCATGACTTCGTGTGGTATAGAGTACAATAATGACCTTACCATCTACGGACAAAGCCTCGATAACAACACTGCTGGTACCCTCATCTGCCAAGATTGCTCAAGTGGTATTTTTAACGTGAATTCCTACACCCAACACAGCGGCAACGTCAGCATCAACTGCGATAGTCCTGCTGGTTCCTATGGCATCAATGCCAACAGAGTGACACTTAATGGCGGCAAACTCACCATCAATGTCCATGGCAGTAATCCAAACGCCATCTATGCATCTGTCGACATCACCATCAACGGCGGACAGCTTGATGCCACCAATAGCGGCTGGGGGAACAGCATCGACCTCTACGCCTATTCCGGCAATATCACCCTCGGCTGGACCAACGCCACCGACTACATCCACGCCACTAACTACTCTGCCAGAGGCACCGTCAGCGTCAAGGACGGCCTGGTCTTCGTCACCAACGATGACACCCCTGTCACGGTCAGCGGCACCATCAGCGACATGAGCCTCATCAACGGCAAGACCCTCACGCCCAAATTGGTTGGCAGTGGCACCACAGACGACCCCTACCTCATCACCAACGCCGGAGGTTGGGACCTCTTCTGCGACCTCGTTCAGAACAGCATCCATACGTTCCAAGGCAACGTGAAGCTCGGTGCGGACATCAGCGTCAGGCGCATGGCGGGCAGCGCAAGCAAGCCCTTCGCCGGCCACTTCGACGGCCAGAACCACAAACTGACCTTCAACTACGACAACGACAATGATGACTATGTTGCCCCGTTCAGATATGTTATTGGCGGCCTCGGTGCTGTAACTTACCACGCAACCATCAGCAACCTCAACGTGGTGAGCACCATCAATGGTTCCACGCATCTTGCCGGACTTATCGCCAACCAGAAAGGCCTTGTCGATTTGACGAACTGCCATGTGACAGCAACTATCATCAGCACGGCCACGACGGCCAGCTATTGTGCCGGTCTTGTCAGCCATGCAGACTTGCTCGAAAGCACCGATCCGAATTACTATGAAAACGAGAATGACGGCACACTCACCATCAGCGGATGTACGGTCAGCGGCAGTATTTCCACCTACGGCAAATACACCGGCGGTTTTGTCGGCATGGCCGAAGGCAAGACCAGCATCGTCAACAGCGCGAGCAGCGTCACCATCAACAGCTTTGTCGGTGACGAAGGCACCCACGGCGGCTTCATTGGCCTTCAGCAACATACTTTGAATTATGCCAACGTCAAGACCACCATTACAGGCTGCTTGTTCAACGGCAAGCTGATCACTAACAATGGCACCACCAACTGCGGCGGCTTCATCGGCTGGCACGACGGCGGCTCGCTCGAAATCAAGGATTGCCTCTACGCCCCCGCCGACATCGAAAGTGGTGAGACCGAGATAAGCGACGGCTGCACCTTTGTCGGCAACGGCACGGTAGGCGACAACTGCATCTACACCCGCACCCTCGGCACAGCACAGGGCAAGGCTACGCACAGCATCATGGCAGGCGACAATGTCACTATCGACAACATCGCCCTCATCAATTTCTCATCCAATCCCGCCGTTTACAATGTCAGCGGAATCACCTCATACGACTGGGACGGCATCAGCTGCGGCGACAACCTCTACATCTGCGAAGGTGCCCATGTGAGCCTCGTGCTCAGCAATGACTACAGTCCAGCTGCTCCTGCCGGCTCTGTTTACGGCTACATCGCTACCGCCGGCACATTGGAGGATAATGGTAATGGAACCTATACCCTCACTATGCCTGACAATGATGTCACCATCAATGTCGATACCCAACACACCATAACCCTCGAATGGAGTGGCGACGGCACCGAGAGCAATCCTTACATAATTATGAATAAGGACCAACTCGACCTGCTGGCCTACCGCATGTATCATTATGGCTATAAATACGGCCCAGATGATGATAATGAAGGCCATCCTAACGGTTACTTCTTCAAACTTGGAGCCGACATTGTGTATCCCTACACCACCGACACCGAGAACAACTTCACTCCTATCGGGAATGGTGGTATGTATCCTTATCCTGCATTCCAAGGCACCTTTGATGGTGACGGTCACACCATTAGCGGCATCCGCATCAATTATAATGATGAATACTACGAAAATAATGAATATTATTTCTCATCCTTTGGTCTTTTCGGCGAAATCTCCGGCACCGTAAAGAACGTCATTCTGGCTGATGCCATTATCACTGGCTCCTATAACGTTGGCGGTATCGCAGGCTACAACAACAACGGTACATTGAAGAACAACCTCGTCATCGGCAGCACCATCTCCGCCACCTATGACAACAGCCACGGCGTCATCTGCGGCGACAACAATGGTACTCTCAATCACAACTACTACACCGCCTGCACCGTGGGCGAAGTGGAGAACGCCATCGGCGTGGGCTGCGGCAACATCTACGACGACGAAGAAGAGGACTACGTCGCCGCTGACATCACGGAAGACGACGGTGCCGTGTCTGCCCTGCGCGACAACGCTGACAACACCACCGCCATCGCCCTCTTCGCCGCCCTGCCTGCTGACCTCGACCTCGGCTGGGGCGCCGGCAAATATCCCATGCAGCTCGCCGGCCGCACGCTCTACAAGGACGGTGACTGGAACACACTGTGCCTGCCATTCAGCATAACCGCCGACAACATCAGCGACAGTCCGTTGAGCGACGCTACCTACATCATGGTGCTCGACACCGAGGGATATTACGACAATAATGGCCAGCTCTCGGCCAGTGGCACGAATCAGACGGGCCTCGTCGGCTCTACGCTCTACCTCTACTTCAAGACTCCCGTGGCCGACAGTGAGGGCATCGTCATTCCTGCCGGCACACCGTTCATCGTGAAGTGGGGCACTCCGGATTCTCCTGCCGAAAACCTCGTCAACCCTGTGTTCAGCGGTGTCACCGTCAGCAGCGCAGCGCCGACCCCTGTTGTATTTACAGGCGGCTCGTTCGTCGGCCAGTACTCGCCGTTCGAGATTACAAATGCGAACAAGGACGAAATCATCATGCTGGGCAGTGGCAGCACGCTTGGCTACTCGAATGTAGAGCGTACCATCGCCAACGGTAAGGCGCTGCGCTCTTTCCGTGCCCACTTCTGTCTGCCCGTTACCAAGGGCGGCAGCCGCGCCATGGCTCGCTATGTCGTCAACTTCGGCGAGGAGGAAGCCTCTGGAATAACGACCACGAATGTCACTAATGACACGAATTCAGCCGACAGCTGGTACACGCTGGATGGTCGCAAACTCAATGGCAGACCCTCGCGCGCAGGTATGTATATAAGAGGTGGACGTAAGATCGTGATTAAGTAGTAGGTGAAGCTTCCAAGCTTTGCAGGATCCAAGTAGTACCGCAAAGCTTGGAAGCTTCACCCACTACCGTAACGCTATCGTTACCTATTACCGCAAAGCTTGGAAGCTTCACCCACTACTGCGGTAAAAAAGAATAGAAAGAAACAAAGAAAAAGATAGAAACAATGAAAAAGCAAGAGTACATGAAACCTGCTTTGCAGGTAGTGAAAATCAGGCATCAGAGACATCTGCTCTCTGGTAGCCGTTCAGCTAAGGGCGTCAGCGATGATACCAATAGGAACTACGGCATTAATTGGAATGATGACGGCTTCGACGATAATGCCTCCGACCGCTAAAGTCCGTCACGTCCGTATAGTCCGATGCACCGGACTAACATATCAATAGTCGCCTTTGGCGAGAAATCCAACAAATCTAACCAAATCTTCAAACTATTTGTTTGATTTGTAAAGATTTGGAAGATTTCTCCGCGAAGCGGACTAAGAAACAAATGGTGAAAGTGGTGACAGGGGTCTGTCACCACTTCATCGTTTTGTATATTTAACGCCCGAAACGATATGAGATTAAAGAATTATTCGTAACTTTGCAGGCGAAACGTTTCAATAATACATATTATGACCACCGTAGAACTCAGAACATCCATCGCGGCAGAACTCGACCAGATGAGCGTCGAGATGCTCGAGAGCGTATCTCGCTACGTCAGGCGTTTGCGCCGCCATGCACGCCCAGTCAGAAGAACCACAGCCAAGGCGGCTACCACAGCGGCCAGCCCGAAGAAGATTGACATCACCCCAGGCGTGGCTCGTCTGCGCACTGGCCATCCGTGGCACATCACCGATGAAGAACTCGACCGCCTGCGTTACGAATACTTAATGGAGAAGTACAAATGAGAAATGTGTTCCTTGACGCAAATGTTGTATTCCACACTCCCCGTGCAGACACCCACAGAGTTCCTCGCAATGATGGAGAATGAAATTAACGAATAACATCCCCCTCACAATTTACCGTTTCCCAAACAGGAAACGGTAGTTTTTTAGTAGTTTCCTCACCAGCAGGAAGGCATCGACGGCGGTGACGCTGTTGGTGATGAGGCTGGAGACAAATTCTCCTTTCGACACATCCTTCCGGCGGACGAAAATCTGGTTCCACAACGTGCTGAACTGCTGGTTGTCACGTTGTATGTCCTCGTACAGCTGTTCTTTGCGCAGCCGTATCTCATCAAGTGTACGGAATGACGGTTCGGGTTTCTTTGCAGGAAGCATAAGCGTGATGTTTGTGGTTATTTGCTCATCAGCAGATTGGCCAGGAAGTGTACGAGCGGGCGCTCTATCCATGAGTGGCGGAAGGTGACAAACAGCACTATCAGCAGCAGGTGTGCGCCGGCGATGATAAAGAAGGCAGGAGCCATGCCAATGTAGCGCCCCAACCAGAATGCGACGGCAAACGAGAGGAACATCATCACGGCAATGACCAGCAGGAAGAAGAGCATAGCCAAGGCGGCGGCCGTAAGCAGGCGCACCACCTTGTCTATCACGTCGAGCTTCAGGTATTCCTTCTGTAGCCCGAGGTAGTGTTTCAGCACCTCAACGAGTTGTGCTATGGTCTCAACGTTCTTATCGCTTGACAGCATAAATATTGCAAAGCTTGGAAGCTTCACCCACTATTTTTACACTTCTTCGTCAGTTGCGTCTTGAATGTCATCAACGAGATCGCCCACCTCCTTGCGGCTGAGCTTGATGTTGTGCTTCTTGAGGAAGTCCTCCACTGCATCTGTAATCCTCACACGTGTGTCCTGACCCTTTTCGGGAGCCATGAGCAGCCCCAGGGCAGCGCCGGCGATAGCACCGCCGAGGAATGCGCCAATGTAACCAATACTTTTCATAGTCAATAATAATAAGATAAATTACTTAACTCAATTTGTCACCGCAAATATACGACTTTTTTCGGAAAGAGGCGTTAAAAACTGTATCATTTTTTGTTAAAATGTGAGTATTTGGGCCATTTAACAAAGTTTAGGTCGTTTTTTTGCCTGTTTTCGGCCAATAATTTGTAACTTCGCACAGGTATTTGAACAAACAGGATATTATTTAACAAGAATAAAAACAATATTGCATTATGAAAAAGTACATGGTTTTATGCGCAGGATTGTGCGTCGCATTGTCATTCACCAGCTGTAAGTCAAACGAGAGTGCCTATAAAAAGGCTTACGAAAAGGCGAAGTCACAGGAGGCTTCCCAGCGCATGGATGTGACCGAACCGACGGAGACCGTTAGCCAGGCAGTGGTTGCTCCCGTCCAGACCCGTCCCGCCACTCAGACGACTGTTTCGCAGAATGTGGACAACGCCTCGGTACGCACGGAGCGTGTGTCGCTGATTGACGGTGCTGGACTGAAGGCTTACAGTGTGGTGGTAGGCTCGTTCGGCCTGCGTGCCAACGCGGAGGGCCTGACACAGCAGCTGCGCGATGCCGGCTACGCTGCCCAGATTGTGAAGAACGAGTCGAACAACATGTTCCGTGTCGTTGCTTCCACCTTCGACAGCAAGGGTGAGGCAGTGCAGAGCCGTGACCAGATCCGTGGTACAAAGTTCAACCCCAACGCAGATGCCTGGCTGCTCTCCAACCAGTAATCAGTAGCATTGGCAAGAATACTTTCCATTGACTACGGGCGCAAGCGTTGCGGAATAGCAGTCACCGACCCTCTGCAGCTGATAGCTGGAGGGTTGGCGACTGTTTCTACTTCGTCACTGTTCGACTGGCTGCAGGACTACCTGAAGCGCGAGCCTGTGGAGCGGCTCGTCATCGGGGAGCCGCGGCAGCCTAACGGTGAGCCGAGCGAGAACCTGCAGCGTGTCCAACAGTTCGTCAACCGCTGGCGCAAGGCCATGCCGCAGGTTCCCATCGAATTCTTCGACGAGCGGTTCACGTCGGTGCTGGCCCATCAGGCCATGATTGACGGCGGGTTGAAGAAGAAGGCGCGGCAGGACAAAGCCCTGGTGGACGAAATCAGCGCAACCATCATCTTAGAGGACTACTTGCGATCGAGAAAGTGAAGAGTAAAGAGTGAAGAATTTGCTTCCGCCATACCTACCGCAGCAAGGTAATCATAAATTTCAAACTTCAAACTTCAAAGTTCAAAGTTCAAACTTCAAAGAAAAAAATGGTATTACCTATTTATATATATGGACAACCGGTGCTCCGCAAGGTTGCGGAGGATATCCCGACAGACTTTGCCGGGCTGAAGGAACTGTTAGACGACATGTGGGAGACGCTGGCCGAGAGCGAAGGCATCGGACTGGCAGCGCCCCAGGTGGGGAAGTCTATCCGCGTGGTGGTCATCGACTTAGACGCCCTCAGCGAAGACATGCCAGAGTACAAGGGCTTCAAACAAGCGTATATCAATGCCCATATCATAGAGAGCGATGACAGCAAGACCGACAGCAGCGAGGAGGGCTGTCTTTCGCTGCCCGCCATCCACGAGAAGGTGGTGCGCCCTACCCGCATTCATGTCAAGTGGCTCGACGAGAACCTTCAGCCACACGATGAATGGGTGGAGGGCTATCTGGCCCGTGTCATGCAGCATGAGTTCGACCATCTGGAAGGACACATGTTTATAGACCATATCTCACCCCTGCGTAAACAGCTCATCAAGAGCAAGTTGAAGTCGCTCACGCTGGGCCGTTACCGCTGTGGATACAAGACAAAGGCACCCTTACGGGCTAAATGATAAATGATAGATGACAAATGAAAGATGGCTGTGCGGTAGTGCGGCGTCGTGGAAGCGGCGCTGGCTGCTGTATTTGTCATTGATTATTTGTCATTTGTCATTTGTTCCACAGGGCGCTTTCGCCCAATACAATATTGACCGCATCATCAACGTTGGACGTTCCGCCCTTTACTTTGAGGACTACGTGCTTTCCATCCAGTACTTCAATCAGGCCATCTCTGCCAAGCCCTATCTTTATGAGCCCTGGTTCTTCCGGGGTGTAGCCAAATATTATTTGGACGACTTCGTCGGCGCCGAGAACGACTGTACTGAAGCCATCAAGCGCAACCCTTACGTCGTGAATACCTACGAGTTGCGCGGCCTGTGCCGCATCCAGCAGCAGAAGTTCAGCGAGGCGGTGGCCGACTATACGAAGGCCTTGAAGTATGACCCTGAAAATCAGCTGCTTTGGCATAACCGCGTGCTCTGCCACATTCAGGAGAAGGACTACGAACGGGCACTTGGCGAACTGGACACCATGCTGACCCGCTGGAGCCGTTATGCCAAGGGCTACGCCATGCAGGCGGAGGTCTACCTGTTGCAGGGCGACACGACGAAGGCCACGAAGTCGTTAGACAAGAGCCTGGATTTGGATCCCTACGAGGGAGCGACGTGGTCGGCCAGGGCCATCATCAGCTTAGCGAAGTCGGAGTGGAAGGATTCGGAGGGCTATCTCGACAAGGCCATCCACCTCATGCCCAAGACCAGCGGCAACTACATCAATCGAGCCTTAGCGCGCTATAACCAGAACAATCTGCGCGGCGCCATGGCCGACTACGACACCGCCCTCGACCTTGATCCCAACAACTTCCTCGGCCATTATAACCGTGGACTGCTGCGTGCCCAGGTCGGCGATGACAACCGCGGTATCGAGGACTTCGACTTCGTACTCAACTTAGAGCCTGACAACCTCATGGCCCGCTTCAACCGGGCATTGCTGTTAGAGCAGACGGGCGACCTGAAGGCTGCCATCAGCGACTATTCGAAGGTCATCGACGAATATCCCAACTTCTGGTTCGGACTGCAGCACCGTGCCTCGTGCTACCGCCGGTTGGGCATGAACCGTCAGGCCGAAACCGACGAGTTCCGCATCCTGAAGGCACAGATGGACAAACGCTACGGCGGCAAGCAGAGCCGCTCAAAGAAGCGTCAGATGCGTAAGCGCAGTGATGAGGATATGGAGAAATACAACCAGCTGGTGGTGGCCGACGAACAGGAGATGGAACACACGTATGACAATGCCTACCGAGGACGTGTCCAGAACCGCCGTGTAGAGGCCACTTTCCTGCCGATGTACCAGCTGTCATTCGAGCGTACTAACAACGAAGTGCAGAAGAACTTTGCCTTCAACCGACAGGTGGAGGCGTTCAACGAGCAGTCGAAAGGCTATCCGCTGTACATCAGTTGCAACGCTGCCGTGGCCGATGAAGGCAAGTCGCAAGGCTATTTCACCTACATCGACTCGCTGTCAGCAAACATAAACCGCACCCGCCAGATGTCGGAGGTGTACACCCTGCTGATGCTACGAGCCGTGGCCTATACGTCACTACAGAACTTCGAGAGTGCCATCGACGACCTCTCCACCTGCCTGCAGATTGACAGCACATCGGCACTGGCCTACTGGCAGCGGGCCGTCTGTCAGGCCAAAATCAATGCTTTCCAGGCCTCGCAGGGCACGAACATCGACATGAAGACGGCTAACGTGTTGCTCGACCTGACCAAAGCAATCACGCTGTCGCCGCAGAACGCTTACGTCTACTACAACCGCGGCAACCTCTACGTCCAGCGCAAGGACTACCAGCGGGCCATCGATGACTATACACAGGCGCTCAGCCTCGATTCCAATATGGCCGAAGCCTACTACAACCGCGGTCTGGCACTGGTGGAATCGGGAAAGGTCAGCGATGGCATCGACGACCTGAGCAAGGCGGGTGAACTGGGCCTGTACACCGCATACAGTCTGATTAAGAAATACAGAAAGCAGTAGAGATTGAGAAAATGAGAAAATGAGAGAATGAGAAAATGAGAGAATGAGAAAATGAGAGAATGAGATAATGAGAGATTGAGAAAATGAGAAAATGAGAGAATGAGAAAATGAGAGATTGAGAAAATGAGAGATTGAGAGAATGAGAAAATGAGAGAAGAAACCAACTTAAAAACATAATGACATGGCAAACGAGAATGTAATATGGAACAAGATTCTGGCAACCATCCTGAAAATGCCAGGCGTGAGAGTTGATCGTATTGGGTTCCTGAGGAAGGAGCTGCGCCCCTACTGCAATCAGTCGCGGTTGCAGATGCTGGGCAGTGTCAGGCCGTACACCGTCGTGTCGGAAGGAGTCATCGACAAACTGGCAAAACAGTGTATCAGCCGTCATACGACGCTGGCCACTGCGGCATCGACCGTTGCCGGACTGCCCGGCGGACTGGCCATGGCGGCTACCATCCCCGGTGACCTCACGCAGTATTATTACCATGTGTTCGTCATTTCACAGAAGCTGGCCTACCTCTATGGCTATCCCGACTTCTGGGAGAGTGCCCCGGTGTCGGAAACCGGCGAGGAAGATGACAACCGTGACGAGTTGAGCAACATGGCCATCGACCTCATCACCATCTTCATGGGTGTGATGATGGGAGCGCCCGTGGCCGACAAAGGTATCAGCGAACTGTCGAAAGCCGTAGCTGAAAGTGCCGTCACACGGCTGCCCCGTGTGGCACTTACCAAAGCGGCTATCTATCCCATTGTGGCACAGGTGACGAAGATGATTGGCATGAAACTGTCGAAGGACAGCTTTGCTAAGGGTGTCGGCAAGTTTATTCCCATTGCCGGCGGACTGTTTTCGGGCGGACTGACGTTGTTCACCTTCCGTCGCGGAGCCAACCGTCTGCGCCGCCAGTTAGCCGCACAGCGTCATCTCTTCGACAACGGCGACATCGACACCATCGAGTTCGAAAGCATCAAGGAGTCGTTTGTCAAAGCCAATGAGGCGGAGAAAGACCCCCAGAAGCTGCAGGCGACCATCATTGAAGCACTGATTAACATGGCCAAGATCAACGACGAAGTGTCTCCGGAGAAATACAAGATGCTGGAACTCAAGATTGCGCAGGCCAAAATCGGCAGTGAGCAGAAGCTGGAACTGCTGGGTAACATCAGCTCTGAGCACAGCTATGATGTGGACTTCGACCTGCTGGCTGCCGACCGCAAGGCTGCCCAGGAGGTGGTCGAGGGCATGGTGGCACTGATGAAGACCGAGCCGAAGGCTACCATGGCGGAGAAAATCTACCTGAACATGGCTGCTCAGAAACTGGGCTTCACCAAGCAGGAGATAGAGGAAATCATGGAGAAAAAGGAGGCAGAAACGGCGGCAGCTCAGGAAACGGCGGCAGCACAGGAAGCCGCAGAAGCGCAGGAACCGGCAGAAGCAGAGCCAGAACCGGCAGAAGCAGAGCCAGAACCGGCAGAGCCGGATTCGGAAGAGTCTACACAGGCAGCCGACTGATGACCAGCGTGCGCCGTGTGCCGCTGTCTATGCGGCAGCGGTCGTCCGTGCGGTGTCCCACTATCCACACAATCTGACCACAGGCGTCGGTAACTACCAGTTGCCGGCGCTTGTCTGTCAACGACAGCTTGCGGTCTGTCAGATAGTCGCTGACCAGCTTCGAGCCTTTCATGCCGAACGGCACGAAGCGGTCGGCCTGTTGCACCGTCCTGACGGTCAGCGGGAACTGTATCCTGTCGGCATCGAGGGTGGCCACATCTTGCTCACGGCTTACGACGGCGCCGTCTATCTCTTCTACACGGAATTTACAGACTTCGCCGAACACATACGTGCCCGTCTCTGGAATCCGCAGCGGACGGGGTAGTTCAAACAGCTCGCTGACAACCAGCCGGTCACGGTCGATGACGGCCTCGTGGGTGGCTGAGACGAACCGGCGGCCCGTAGGACCATCGAGCGCATCGAAGACCTGGCTGATGGTGTCCGGCGAGAAGTCCAATGGCCGCAGCAGTTCAAAAAGCACGCTCTGGGGCGACGGTTCGTGGCGCAGCTCACTGATGTCGATGGTGCCGTCGTGCCACAGGCGTTCCATCGCGGCTTCCATCGCGGCGTCGTAAACCCGCTCCACCTCACTCAGATGGTTTGCCGAACGAAGAATGTTTTCCGAGGCGTTCGGATTTATCTGCTTCAACAGCGGAATGACGTTCAGGCGGATTTTGTTACGCACCACGTCGTCGACGAAGTTGGTGGAGTCGTCCACATACTGTTGGCCGATGGAAACAAGATAATCTTCTACTTCAGCCCTGCTGACGCACAACAGCGGGCGGACGATATGGCCGTTTCGTGGCCGTATGCCGCAGACGCCGTGAATGCCCGTACCACGAACGAGGTTCATCAGCACTGTTTCCACCGAGTCGTCACGGTGATGCGCCACGCATACAGACGCGGCGCCGATGTCGCGGCGCAATTGCTCAAAGTAGTTATACCGCAGTTCGCGCGCCGCCATCTCAATGCTCACCTGATGGACCTCTGCGTATGTGGCGGTGTCGAAATGAATGAGATGGAGCGGCACATCCTTCTCTTTGCACAACTTCTTGACAAACTCCTCGTCACGGCTGCTCTCATCGCCACGCAGATGGAAATTACAGTGTGCGGCCTCTACACGGTAGCCTAACCGCAGCAAAACCGTGAGCAGCGCAACGCTGTCAGCACCGCCGCTTACCGCCACGATGTGAAGCTCGTCAGATAGCAAAAGTTGCTTACGAGCTATAAACTCCCTGACTCTCTCCTCAAACTTCAAACTTCAAAGTTCGCTTATTCCACATACACCACGAGTCCCTTCAGGTACTCCCCTTCAGGATGGTAGATATTCACCGGATGGTCGGCCGGCTGGTGCAGCTGGTGCAGGATGCGCACCTCTCTCTTCGCCAACGCGGCAGCCGTAAAGACGGCATTGCGGAAATGGTCTTTCGTCACCACCTGTGAACAGGAAAATGTAAACAGGATGCCGCCCGGCTGAATCTTCTCGAATGCCTTCTGATTCAGCCGCGTGTAGCCCTTCAACGCATTATGCAAGGCGCCGCGGTGCTTGGCAAATGCCGGCGGGTCGAGAATGATTAAGTCATATTTCTCGCTCCTCACTCCTAACTCCTCACTCCTAACTCCTAACTCCAAGAACTTAAAGGCATCCTCGCAGAAGGCCTTGTGCCTGCCGTCGCCGGGGAAGTTCAGCTCCATGTTGCGGTTGGTCAGTTCGATAGCCTTACCGCTGGAGTCCACGCTATGCACCAGCTCTGCTCCGCCGCGCATGGCGTAGACCGAGAAGCCGCCGGTATAGCAGAACATATTCAGCACCCGACGGCCACGGGCATAGCGCTCCAGCAGCGAGCGGTTGTCGCGTTGGTCGACGAAGAAGCCTGTCTTCTGTCCGCGCAACCAGTCCACATAGAACTTCAGGCCGTTCTCTACGGCAATGTTGTCATCGCTGCCGCCGACGATGAACCCGTTCTCCGGATCCATGAACGACAGGGTGGAGTCGCTCTTGTAGTATACGTTCTCGATGCGGCTGCCCATCACCTCCATCAGCTGGTCGGCAATGGCGTGACGGCAGAGGTGCATGCCGATGCTGTGTGCCTGCATCACCGCCGTCTTACCGTAGACGTCGATGATAAGCCCCGGCAGCAGGTCACCCTCGCCGTGTACCAGCCGGTAGGTGTTGTTCTGCTCGTTGTCGGCAATTCCGATAGACTGCCTCATGCGCAGGGCAGATCGTAGGCGTTGCTGCCAGAATTCGTCGCCGATGTCCGCCACGTCCTCATGCCCGTCACAGAACCTGAGCACGCGGATGGCAATGGAACCCATCTGGAAATGGCCGACGGCAATCGGCTGTCCGTCAGCCGTCAGCACCAGCACGGTGTCACCCTCGTTCAGGTCGTTGTCAACATGGTGGATGGCACCCGAAAACACCCACGGATGAAACCTCCGTAGGCTCTCTTCTTTTCCTTTCTTCAAATATATCTTCTTCATGTTGACTGCAAAGTTACAGCTTTTCAGTAATCATATAGAGTTCTTTCACAATCCCTCGATTTTCTCCGCCGTCAGGCCGGTGTCATCGGCCTGCATGTCTTCGTATGACTTTCCGGCTATGTAGCGCGAAATATTGTCAGCGGTCTCGGCGATGTGCTTTCGGCTGCAAAGATAGCAATTATTTCTCAGATTATCAAATAATCGGCAGTTTTTTGATTATTTTACCTCACTCCCCCACGTCGGTGCAGGAAAGAATTGCACTGTGAAGTTTGATGTGTTACTTCGGGGGCAATCCCCCCTTGCCCTAATTTTTCAAGGATTATGCAGGCTCCCGCGCATGCGCGTATAGGAAGCCGAAACAGAAAAATAACTTGCACTTCTTGCACCTCTTGCACCCAGCCAGGTGCAAGAGGTGCAAGAAGTGCAAGCATTTTTCCGATTAAGCCTTCTATAGGGTATGGTTTTCGAATTTGTATCATGAGCATCGGACGACAGGACGACAGGATGGTTTAAGGTGACGGAATAGTCCTAAGATCCTATAGTCCGATGGAGAAAACTTGTCCCACGGCCTGGGATAATTCTGGCGAGGCTTCCCATCAGTACGGGAGGGCTTCCCATCAGTACGGGAGGGCTTCCCATCAGTATGGGAGGGCTTCCCATCCGAACGGGAGGGCTTCCCATCAGTACGGGAGGGCTTCCCATCCGAACGGGAGGGCTTCCCATTGGGACGGGAGGGCTTCCCATCCGAACGGGAGGGCTTCCCATTGGGACGGCGAGGCCTCGGATGAAACGCTTAGTGTATTACAAAAACAAATAGGCACAAATTTATCATCATTAGTGCCTATTTATTTCTAAAAACCGTCTAACGACCGATTGGGTTAATTCTTTCTATTCATTGTTATTTCTTTTTCAAGTCCATCAGTCGGTCGCCGTCCTCCATCTGGAACGTGCCAGGGTTAAACACTACCGTGTCGCCACGCATATAGAAACGTCGCTGTGTGCCCTTTACCAACATCTCCTTCAACAGCACCTCATTGTGCTGTAACAGGATGTCGTCAATGTGAATGGTGTCGCCTGTTTCTGATCCATTCAGGCGGACTACCTCCGTCTTATAGCCCAAAAATTTGGCACGGATGGTGATTGTACATAGTTATTTCTTCTTAGGTACTTTCTGCCAGTTGTAAGTTAGGTGGAGCATGACGTAGCGGGGCAGGGTGTTGCGGATGGTCTCGGTACGACCCTGGCCGTTGATAAAGAGATAGGTGGATGAGAGCTGATGAAGGATGTCGAAACCTTCAAGACGAGCGACGAGGTTACCGGCAGCTTTCTTTCCGAAAGGATTAACGAAAGAACGGGAGATGGAAGCATTCCATACAAGATCGTTGCGGTTCATCGACTCATCACCATAGCCGCGGCGGGAATACATCTTGATGTCGGTGGCAATGCCAAGACCTTGTAGCCAATGGGGAGCGTGGCTCTCGGCGTCTCGCTTTACGTTGTAGTTGGCAGTAAGGCCGTACTGAAAGTTGACGGCATTGATGGGGGTGATGGTGCCTTCGCGGTTGTCGGTGTGGCGGTATTCGATGTAAGTGGGCAGACCGAGGGTAAGGTCGCCGATGGTGTAGTTGAGGGTGAGGCGGTTCTCAAGATAGTAGTTGTTGACGTGGGTAAGGGACCCGATGGAAAAACCGTTGGGCACAGTGGTGGCGATGTCTACATTGCGGGTGTAGTCGCCATGCATGTAGTTGTCGAGCATCAGGCGGTGTTTCTTGTCGAGTGGCATGCTGTAATAATCGAAGAAGTAAGTCTGCCAGTTACCCTCGACATTCTCGGGGCGATAGGTGGTGATACCCGTTGTCTGGTCGTAGGTCTGCCCCTGCGACACCTGATGACGGAAGAAGCGAAGACCGCCACCGATGCGGTGGGAGATGCGCTTCTCGCGCCAGTTCCGGTTCAGGCCGAACTGCATGCGGTGATTGGTGGCGCCGCGCAGGTCGGGGTTGCCATAGCGACGGACGAGCGGGTTCTCGTTGTTCAGGATATTCACTTGCTGGAAGAGGTCGGGCGTCTGGAACTCGATGCCGTAGAAGAGGTCGAAGGAGCGCGCCCAGTTGTTTGCCGCCCATTGCAGGTGTAACTCGGGCGACATAGTCCAGCAGTGCTGAACAATTGAGGTATCTGCGTAGGCACTACGATAATCCAACTTCTCGTTGACGTTGTAGAAATGCATCTGATAGTATATCTGGAAGTACTTGTCGTCCTGTTCGTAGGTATAGCCGGGGGTGACGGCCAGTCGGTTCTCCACGCGGCGGTGCGTACGGTCGTAGGCGTTCTGCAGGTCGAGCGTATCGGCCAAGAAGATGTCATTAGTGTTGTTTCGCTCGCGGAAGAGGAAGCGGTATTCGGTATTGAGCCACAGACCGTTGAGCCACGTGATGCGATAGTTCGGGGCAAAGGCAAAGTTGGTCTCGTTAGAGGGGGTCGAGGAGCGGCGGTTGAACACTGTGGGCTGCGGCACCGCCGCAGCATAGCGAACCTGCTGTTCCGAGGTGCCGTTGCTGCGGCCTCGGTTGTAAGAGGCATCAAGGTCTACGCCCATATTGTCGCCCGAGGCCAGTTTATAGTTCAGGATGTTGTTGGTTAACAATGTAAGGTCGTTGCCGTCACTCTTCGACTGTTGCAGGTTGCTATTGACGAGTGTCTGCTGCATGTCTGTACTGAGCGACGATGCAAAGACACTGTCAAGGATAGTTGTCGTTTCGCCAAAGTGGGCAGGGTCATCGCGGAACTGTGCAGATCGGCTGAGGCTGTTGTTGTCGGTATTGTTATATTGCAGATACGACCAAGAAAAAAGGAAGAACGGTTTCTTCAACTGGAACTCGTTGGTGATATTGACATTCACGTTGCGGCTGCGGCTGTTGTTTGTCTGTCGTGAAAAGGTTGAGGGCGCATCGGTGTGGAACTGCTCAGCGTTGGTCTGTGTCTCGTTTGTCGTGCGTTGCCAACCAACAGCGGCGTTCACCTTCTCCTGCCACCGCTTGTCGCGGTCTTCTATCAGCAGGTCGGCTCCTGCCGTCCGATGTTCTTGCAAGCCCTCGGGCGCATTGCTGGGCGACCAGTCGCCATCGCCACCGGGACGGCGACTCTCGTTGACGTTGTTCGTAAGACCGTAGATAGCTAACCGCGAGTTGTTGGTGTAGCGCAATCCGAAGAGGCGGGCGAGGTAACGGTCATCAATATTCTTCTCAAACGGCGAGCCTCCAGCCACCTCCGCGTTCGCCAGCCATCCTTCGTTATATTCCCGCTTCAGCTGCACGTCCATCACGAAGCGTTTCTTGTCGTAGTTGCGCTCCAGATACTCGCTCAGCTCTGTGCTCTTGTGGTAGGTCTGCACCTTCTGCACGGTGTAGGCCGGCAGGTTGTCGAGCATCACGCGGTTGTTGCCCTTGAAGAAGTCCTTGCCGTTGAGCATCAGCTCGTCCACCTGCTCGCCTTGCACCAAGATGCGTCCGTCGTCCTTCAGCTCCACACCGGGCATCTGACGGACAAGTGCATCGAGCATCGACCCCTCAGGCAGGTTGAAGGCATCGGCATTGAAGGTGATGGTATCGCCCCGATAGAACAGTTTGACTTTCGTGGCCCGCACCACGACCTCGCCCAACTGGTGGACATCGTCGGTCATACGCGACCGCTTCTTCATGTGGTGCCACGGCGCGTCGAAGTACGTGTTGCGGGCGATGTGGCGCACGTGGTAGTTGACGTAGGTGGTCTCGTAGTCTGGGTGCTCGGCGCGGATGATGTAGTGCTGCTCGCGGGCCGGTATGTTGAAGCGGTAGGCATAGTCGTCCTTGCCTTGGCTCCACTGCTGGAACACGTGCATCGTGTCGACCACGGTGCTGTCCTCGCGCATCAACGTGATAAACGCATCCTTGATGCCGACGCGCGTCACCGAGTTCTTGACGTGCCCCCACAGGGCGATGGTTCTCTCTTTCTGTTTCTTTTCCTGCGCCCCTGCCGTCGTGGCAATCAGGGCAGTGAGGACAATCATAA
>Ga0310786_10003658_pt1 | contig 22134 bp, 17 predicted proteins | sample AusTroGonzalo_MG_FD_203881 | JGI IMG/M metagenome (GOLD analysis project Ga0310786, IMG submission 203881) | Bovine rumen microbial communities from tropical cattle in Woodstock, Queensland, Australia - Gonzalo_03 (v2) (version 2) | ecosystem: Host-associated > Mammals > Digestive system >...
AGATGAGGAGTTTATTAATCGTCTTTATCTGACGTTTATGGGTCGTAAAGGTGAGTCGGACGGCATTTCTTACTGGAAAGATCTGCTGCAAAAAGGAACTTCTCGTGAATCTGTGGTATTAGGTTTTACAAGAAGCCAAGAGTATTTGGACCGTTGCGTCGATGCTGGTATATTGCCGTATAAAATGTGATCTTCGCTGTTTTTCTTTGACAGGTGTTATTTTTGCGCCATACTTTTGAATTTTGGAGTTCATGATATATGAAAAGACTGATTTCGACTCTGTTAGCGTTGTTCTTTGTTTTCTCAGTATTGCAATTTGTTAGTACTGATGTATTTGCGGATTCTGGTGTCGCGCTTACAAGTACCAATTTTCCGGATCCTAATTTCCTTGCTTGCGTTAAGACATTGGATAACGGTGACAATATTCTTACTGATAGTGAGATCGAGAGTATCGAGACTATAAAATTCAACTCCAAAAATATATCTTCGGTTCAGGGGATAAACTATCTGAAGTACCTGAAGACGGTAGAGATCAACAACAATAATATCAAGACGCTCGACCTTGATCTTCCCAAACTTATGAACCTTCACTGTAGTAACAACAAGATAACTTCCATAGACTTCAGCAAGCTACCTAATCTGAGAGTTATTTCGTGTGAGTATAACGAATTAACAGAGATAGATATCAGTAATAATACTCTCGTCAAGGGTCTCCACTGTAATTCAAATCATATTAAAAAGATCACTTTTGGCGAGAATACGCAAAAACTGAAGAATTTGAACATCTATGACAATGATCTGGAAAGCATTGATCTGTCGACTCAGAATTTTCTGCTGGACTTGTACAAAAACGGATATACGACCAGAACTGTTAAGGTCAATGGCCAGGATTATGAGGTGTATTTCTGTTCTCAGCTTACCTCACCGGTTCTGGAATTCTGCTTTGATAAGGATATTGATGTTTTAACGTTCTATAACAAGGTTTCAGCCCAGCCTGAAGAGGGAGGTAAAGTAAGCAAGACATTCGGCTCTCTTCCAGGTCAAAAAGTATCGATCAGCGCCCAGCCTGACAGTAAATACAAGTTTGTAAAATGGCAGGAGGAAGTGAATGGTAATCTGGTTGATGTATCGACCAAAACAACCTATTCTTTTGTTACAAGCGACAGTAACAGGAAATTTGTTGCCGTATTTGAGAGACTTCCTGAATCCGTAGATGATTATATCCCTTCCGATTGTGTGAAGACTACGGCGGGCCCGGGCGGTTTTATTTTCAGATTGTATCAGTACACCTTTGGAAGGACTCCTGATGATTCCGGTTTTGATTACTGGTATGATCTGTTGTACAACTTTAAGATCACCGGCGCTGATGCCGCGAAGTCATTTATTCTGAGCCCGGAATTCGCTTCGATGAATTATTCCGATGAAGAATTTGTCAGTGTCTTATATAAGGTATTCTTCGACAGGGATTGTAATTCCGATCCTAACGGTAAAGCTTATTGGCTCGGTCTTATCGAATCGAAGACCATTTCAAGATCAGATGCCGTAGGTTTCTTTGTAGATTCACAGGAATGGGCTGATACTTGCGCACTGGGCGGGATCAGATCCGGATCTTCAATTAGTCCCAAGGTAAAGGTATATCCTAACAGTGATGTGAAGTCTTTTACGGAAAGACTGTACAAAACAGCTTTGGGCCGCGATGTTGATTATCCCGGAATGGCTTATTGGGCAGTTTTATTGGCAAGTCAACAGATAACAGGCGAGGAAGTCGGACTTCAGTTCTTTATTAGTAAGGAACTGCAGGATCAGAATATAACCAACGAGGAGTTCGTAAATCGTCTCTATCTGACCTTTATGGGCAGAGAGGGCGAATCTTCGGGAATGGGATATTGGGTAGGATTACTGGACAAAGGCACTTCACGTGAATCAGTCGTCTTAGGGTTTACCCGTAGTGAAGAGTATCTGAATCTTTGTATTGATGCAAGGATCCTTCCATACAGGATGTGATCGATCAGTTTAGTAGGAAAATAAAAGAGCAGTTCGGGTTACCTGAACTGCTCTTTTGTAATGGTGCGGTCGACGAGACTTGAACTCGTACGGTCTCCCACACGCCCCTCAAACGTGCGCGTCTGCCTATTCCGCCACGACCGCATTCGTAATAAGCATTGACAATTATACTAATGTGACTATGGGGTGTCAAGCACTTTTTTGATGTGCGGGAAAGATAATGCTCCAAACGTTTGGATTTGTGGTATTATGATTACTATGCTAGAAAAGTAACATATCAGGAGGGACCAAGATGAAGACTATCATGCTTGGAAACGAAGCAGTTGCCCGTGGCGCTTATGAGGCGGGAGTCAAGCTTGTTTCATCGTATCCGGGTACGCCGAGTACCGAGATAACCGAAGAGATCGCTAAGTTTAAGGAGGTGTCTTGTGAGTGGGCACCTAACGAGAAGGTCGGTGCGGAAGTAGCCATCGGAGCTTCCATAAGAGGAGCAAGAGCCATGACATGCATGAAGCACGTCGGACTCAACGTATCGGCAGATCCGCTCTTTACGGCAGCTTATACGGGTGTTAACGGCGGACTCGTGTTCTGTGTCGCTGATGATCCGGGAATGCATTCTTCCCAGAATGAGCAGGATACGAGAAATCACGCGAGAAGTGCCAAGGTACCTGTACTCGAGCCTTCAGACAGTGCTGAGTGCAAGGAATTTGCCAAGTATGCCTTCGAGTTTTCAGAGAAATACGATACACCTGTGATCCTCCGTCTTCATACGAGAGTATCTCACTCCAGGAGCACGGTTGAACTGGAAGACCCTAATCCGATCACACTTAAGGAATATACCAAGGATCCTGCAAAATATGTCATGATGCCGGCTAATGCCATCAAGCGTCATGTTGTAGTCGAGGAGAGGACAAGGACCATCGCAAAGGATTCCAATGATCTCTCGATCGGCCGTCATAAGGTCGAGATGCGCGATACTAAGCTCGGTATCATCACATCGGGTGCTTCATATCAGTATGTCAGGGATGGTGTTCCTGATGCTAGCGTATTGAAGCTTGGTCTCGTATGGCCGCTTCCTATGGATCTTATCCGTGATTTCGCATCCAAGGTCGATCGTCTGGTAGTAGTCGAGGAACTCGATCCGTTCATCGAGAATGAGATCAAGGCTCAGGGTATTAAGTGCGAGGGCAAGGAGCTCTTCACAATGCTCGGTGAGTATACTTCGACCATGATCCGTAAGGCTCTTTCTGATCTTCCTCTTCCTGAGGCAGGTATTGATACGACATCGCTTCCGACTCCTCCTGGCCGTCCTCCGGTACTTTGCGCTGGATGCCCTCACAAGGGACTGTTCCTTGCATTGAACCGTCTCAAGGTTCAGGTTATGGGCGATATCGGATGCTATACGCTGGGAGCTCTCCCGCCGATGCAGGCAGTAGATGCCGTCGTATGTATGGGTGCTTCCGTAGGCATGGCTCACGGATTTGACAAGGCGACAGACGGTGCCGATTCCAGAAAGACAGTCGGCGTAATTGGTGATTCCACATTCCTTCATTCAGGTATCACGAACCTGATGAATGCCGTATATAATCAGAGTTCCATCACGCTCATCATCCTCGATAACTCGATCACGGGTATGACGGGACATCAGCAGAATCCTTCGACAGGTAAGAACATCCGCCTTGAAGATGCTCCTGCAGTCGACCTTGAAGGTCTTTGCAGAAGCTTAGGCGTTGCTTCCGTCCGCGTTGTCGATCCTGTTGACACATACGGAGCAGAGAAGGTCATCAAGGAAGAACTCGAGAAGGATATCGTATCTGTTGTAATCGCACGCCGTCCTTGCGCGCTTATTCCTACGGGACGCGCAAAGAAGGGAATAGAGGTATCTTGTGATTATGACAAGTGCCGTTCCTGCGGAGCTTGCGGACGCATCATGTGTCCTGCTCTGATCATGGGTGAGGATAAAAAGCCTGTGATCGATCCTGAGTCCTGCAATAACTGCGGACTTTGCGTAAATGTATGTAAATTCGATGCTTTGATCAAGGGGGAGGAGTAATCATGGAAAACTTTGAAGCTTCTATCGTTTTGGCAGGCGTTGGCGGTCAGGGAACCCTCATAGCAGGTAAGCTCCTCGGTATCTTAAGTCTTAAGCTCGGACTTGACGTTAAGGTATCTGAGGTTCACGGAATGAGCCAGCGCGGAGGTTCCGTTATCACATATGTAAAGATCGGTAAGGAGGTTCATTCTCCTATCGTTGAACCCGGCACTGCAGATTTCTTATTATCATTCGAGGAGGTCGAGGCAGTCCGCTGGGCTTCTCTTCTCAAGAAGGACGGCGTCATGATCGTTAATTCACAGAAGATCAAGTCGCTTCCTGTACTCCTCGGTGCCGTACAGTATCCTTCTGACATCAAGGCTTCTCTTGATAACGGAGCGATCGGTGACACAAAGATCATTGAGATCGATGCATCGGGTGCTGCTCTGGAATGCGGAACATCCAAGGCTACGAACATCGTAATGCTCGGAGCCCTGTCCAAGTACTTCGGTATAGATGACAGTGTCTGGAAGGAATCGATCGAGGAGGCATTTGCTTCCAAGCCCAAGACGATCCCTCTTAACCTTGAGGCTTTCTCCAAGGGTAAGAGCCTGGCTTAAGACAGATAAATATATTCATATAACACGAAAGGCTGCCTTGAAGGCAGCCTTTTTCGATTCTTGTTATCAGTGAAGTATGGCCGTGAGCTTCGGATCTTCTCTAAGGAGCGCTTTGGCAAGCTCCCGGTATTTTTCCTCATGGAGATAGGTATGCCTGTGAGGCTTGATCTGCGGAGCCATGTCTATGGCTTCTTCGAAGTCGGCTGCCTTGAGGTCCAGCGTCTTGCAGTAATCCCAGAATCCGGTCTTTGTGAAGATGGTATCGACACGCTGCCAGCGATGATCACAGATCTTGCACATGATGTATGTCGCGATACCGACCTGAACGCCGTGAAGCTGTGGATGGGTAAGGAGCTGATCCAGAGCGTGGGATATCAGGTGCTCGCTTCCGGATGTCGGAGCCGAGGAACCGGCGATCTCGTTGGCTACGCCGCTCATCGCGAGAGAATCGAGGAGTTCCTTGAGGAAGAGATCTTCCTGAACGGATTCAAAAGGAGTCCTTACAAACGAATTGACGGCCTTCTTGGCGATCATGAACGCAAAATCATTGACTTCGAGATATCCCAGGTCTTCCTCGTGCTGCCAGTCGTAAGTGGATGATATCTTGGCGACCATATCACCGATGCCGGAATAAAGGAACCTGACAGGTGCGCTCTTGATGACATCAGTGTCAACGAGGATGCCGTAAGCCATCTTGGCCGGAACGGACTTTCTGTGACCGCCGACCGTAAGTGAAGCGGAGGAACTCGAGAATCCGTCGGAAGAGGAACTTGTCGGGATACTGATAAAAGGGATCCTCAGAACGTAGCCTATATACTTGGCTGCATCGATGACCTTGCCGCCGCCCATGCCGATTATGGCCTGGGTCTTGTTCGGAAGTTCGAACGCCAGATTGGTTATGTCATTAAAATCCACCGTGTCCATTTCCTGATGGTGGAGTATCTTGACTCCCGCTTCTTCGCAGGATTTAAATACCTGCTCGCCGAACATGGAGATGAGACCATTTCCGAAAAGAATCGTTACCTGTGTAAGGCCCGCGTCCTTAAGATAGGTGCCTATCTTTGCTGTAACGCCTCTTTCGATCTTGAGGATCAACGGGATCGAGATTTGATCTTTGCTCATTTTAGGACCTCCTTGACTGTTTTTGGCAGATCGCTGAATCTGTCTATCTTAGCGGTCTCGGTATCTATCGAACCGAAGCCGTATGTCGCATGTATGAACGGAAGCCCCGCCTTGTGCGTCGCGTCATAGTCGCTTTGTATGTCGCCGACATAGCAGGCCTTCGTGAGGTTGTTCCTCTCACATACGAGGCTTATGTTCTCGTCTTTTTGGAGAAGATTATTACCGTAGCATTCGATGTCTTCTATGAGATCTTCTTCAGATCCCCAGGGGATCTTATAGAACTCCAGGAAGGATTCGATATATCCCGCCTGACAGTTACTTACGATATAGAGGTGATAGCCCTGTTTTTTGAGTTTTTCCCAAGTCTTTACCACATCCGGATATAAGATTCCGCCGTTTTCCCTAAGGTATTGGTTCTCGTACTCTTCACAGGCTTTTCGGAGAGCATTCCTCTGCTTGCCTTTCTTTGTATATGTGAAGAGGATATCAGCTATGACGTCCATTGGTTTTCCCATCACGCTCTGTATATCTTCTCTCGTTACCACCTTGTCGAAGCCTGCTTCCTTAACCTTGACGGTCCAGGCTTTTGCGACATTCTCGGAACTGTCCCAGACCGTTCCGTCCATATCGAAGATGATGCCCTTTTTATCCTTCATTGGTAATCTCCTTGAGTTCTCATTAAGAAAATCATAATTATTTTTTAAGAATACCATATCTGTAAGGTTTTTGCTTAACAAAAGATATCAAGTGGTGTATCCTGTTTTTCAGTAAAAATCAAGGAAAGATCATGCTCTTAGAACTGTTTCTCAAAGGTTATCTGATAGGTCTCGTGCTCGGCGTTCCTGCCGGAGCTATTGGTGCGCTTACCATAAAAAGGACCTTGACGCACGGACTTAAGGGCGGATTTGCTTCCGGCGCGGGCTCCTGCTTCGCGGACTTCATCTTCGCATTCATAGGTATCATGGGCGTCAGAGTCATATCTGATTTTCTCGAAAAGAATGAGTCTTTGATAGAGATCTTCGGAAGCTTCGTCATCATCGCGATAGGCATCTCGATCTACATAAAAAAGGCAAAGATCGAGAAGGCGGAAGCGAAGGGTGACAGCCTTGCAGTTTATTTCTTCACCTCGATGGCAGCGGCTCTCCTTAATCCCGGAACCATGGTCGCTTTCATGATCGCCTTTACTTCATTTGACATCACGGACGTTCAAGGACCGCTCCAGTCGGGAACACTCCTTCTAAGCATCATCCTCGGAACTTTTACATGGTGGCTCGGCCTTTGCCTGTTCGTTAATTTCCACAGGAACCGCATCACCGACAAGACTTATAAAAAGGTCAACTTCATCCTCGGCACTTTCGTTATCCTCTGCGGTCTGTTTATCTTGGCGAAGGGTGTTTACGGCATGGTATAATAAGGGGTAACTTATCTATACCGAGGGACCATGAAGCGTAAGTACAGAGGCACCAGATATTTCTATATAATCGCATATATCGCAATGATACTGGTTACGGTGATCGTAACCGCAGGCTTCCTGCGCGTTTATCTCCGTAATGATACGGGCGCTTCGGGCAAGGAGTTCTATGACAAGTATTATGTCCTCATAACGGATGACAGGGATTCGTCCTTCTGGCAGTCTGTCTATAAGGGCGCCTCGGATTACGGACTTGCCAGGAATATCTATGTCGAGAACTTTGGCAGCGGCCTCTCGAGCGACTGCACCAAGGAAGATCTTATGCGCATGGCAATAGCCGCCAACGTTGACGGGATCATCCTCAATGCCGACGAGAGCGAAGAGATGCTCGGTCTGATCGATGAAGCGATGAACGCATCCATCCCCGTCGTTACCGTCAACAGTGACTGTACATCGAGCCGGAGGATAAGTTATATCGGAGTCGGTAATAACGACCTCGGTAAGGAATACAGTAAACAGATCCTTGAGACGGCGGCTACCTTGATCACGGAGGATACTCCGCGTGTCCGTGTTGCCGTTGTCGCAAACACAGTCCCGTCATCGGGCCAGTCGATCATATATGCGAGTATCCAGGAGACGATCGAGAACTCCAAGGAGTACGGCAGAAGGATCTCGCTCGAGATGGTCATGGTCGATGAGAAGAATACTTTTTCCGTTGAGGAGTCGATCCGCGACCTGTTTATCGCCGACGACCTTCCCGATATCATCGTCTGCCTTAACGAACTCGATACGACCTGTGTCTATCAGGCCGTCATCGACTATAACAAGGTCGGACTGGTGCATATCCTCGGCTATTATGATTCAGATACGGTCCTTCAGGGTATCGACAGGGAGATCATTGATTCAACGATAAAGATCGATACCAAGGAGATGGGTGAATATTCGGTGGAAGCCCTTATCTCATATGATAAGATCGGTTTTGCGAATGCGTATTATACCGTTGATGTCATCCTTATAAACAGCACCAATATAAAAGAATATCTGGTTACGGAGGATACAAATGGCGAAGCATAGATTCCGTGACCTTCCTCTGCAGATCAAGATGACGCTCGTCTATATCCTGTCGAGCTTTCTTATCCTTGCCGTTAATACGAGCCTTCTTATCGGTATCACGACCGTTTCCGCGCGTCTTCAGAGGACATATGAGGATAACCTCTATCTTAACGACCTGTCTAACGCCCTGTCCGACGTTCAGGTCTCGATGACCGAATACCTTAACGTCAAGTCTTCCGATGCTCTGGAGTACTACTACATAAACGACCAGAAATACAGGAATCTCATCCAGAACCTGAATATCGATGTTACGGATTCCTCCTACGATATCATGCAGAGAAACATAAGGAACATGAGCGAAGACTACCTGAACCTGGTATCCCAGACGATAGAGGCGAAGCGAGGCCGTAACGTCGAGAAATACAGGATGCGTTACGAGTCCGCCACAGCCATGTACAACTACATAAATATCTATATAGAGAGCCTTAATACGAGCCGTTTTGAAGATAACTCCAGAACATATAGCGACATATCGAAAAGCCTGAGGAGTATGCAGAACTTCAGTATGATCGTTATCATTGCCGTTATCGTGACGAACGCTTTTGCGATCATCAATTACACGGGACGTCTCATAAGGCCTCTTCAGACTCTCTCGGAATCCGCAAACGACGTTGCCAAGGGTAATTTTGACGTTGAACTTCCGAGAGTCGAGAGCAAGGACGAGATCGGTGTCGTTACCACGGCCTTCAATAAGATGGTCGTAAGCATAAGGAATTATATCGATCAGATCAGGGAGAATATGGAGATAGAGCGTCAGCATAAGGAGAAGGAACTCATGATGGAGACACACCTCAAGGACGCCCAGCTCAAGTATCTGCAGGCGCAGATCAACCCGCACTTCCTGTTCAACACGCTCAACGCGGGAGCCCAGCTCGCGATGATGGAAGGTGCCGACAAGACTTACGAGTTCGTCCAGAACATGTCGGAGTTCTTCAGGTACAACATCAAGAAAAACGACGAGATCATAAGGCTCCGCGACGAGATCGAGCTCATCGATCACTATATATTCATAATCAATGTCCGCTTCGCGGGCGAGATCCGGTTCATAAAGGACATAGACGACAGCCTCCTCGATGTCGAGATCCCGAGCATGATCGTCCAGCCTCTTGTCGAAAACGCGATTAACCACGGAATAAGGAACGTTGATTATGATAAAGTAATAACTATAAAGGTAAAAAGGATCGATAACAGTGTCTGCGTCAGCGTCAAGGACAACGGCGTCGGAATGAGCGAAGAGACCATAAAGGACATCTTGAGCGGAAACTCCAAGAAGAACAGCGATTCCATGGATTCTAACGGGGTAGGACTTGACAATGTTATCGAACGTCTTAGGATATTCCTTGACACCGAGGATGTTTTGACTATAGTAAGCGAGGGCAAGAACAAGGGAACCGAATTCCTTTTCTATCTGCCTATTAAGGAGACAGAAGACGATGTATAAGATAATGCTCGCAGATGACGAAGGAATAGTAACCGATTCCTTGAGTTTCATTATCGAAAAGGAATTTGGGGATCTTTGCGAAGTCAAGACCGCCAAGACCGGCCGCGGTGCGATCGAACTGGCGGAGACTTTCTCGCCGGATATCATAATCATGGACATCATGATGCCCGGGATCAACGGCATCGACGCGATGAAGGAGATAAGAAGGGTCAACAGCAAGGTCGTCCTTATCGTTATGTCCGCATATGACAAATTCGACTATGCCCAGGAATCCATAGCGCTCGACGTACTGGAGTACATAACAAAGCCTATGGACAAAAACAGGATAGTCGCTATCATCAGGAAAGCCATGGAAGTCATAGACGGTCAGAGGACCCAGAGGACCAACGACCTCATAATCAAGGAAAAGCTCGAGATCGTCGTTCCGATCATCGAGAGCGGATTCATATATAATGTCCTGTTCCAGGAAAAATTCTATGATGATATTGAGAGCTACAAGTCCATCCTCGAGATCAACGAGGAGCAGGGTTTCATGATCGCTTTTGTCTGCGGTGACAAGCAGGAGGGAAGCCATCTTACGAACGCGGTCGGAAGCTCCGTCAAGCTCCAGCAGCACTATAACGAGATCTGCGATACGTTCAAGCAGAGATTCAAGTGCCTCGTAGGTTCGATCATGGCAAATAAGATCGCGATACTGGTCCCGACCAAGGAAAAGGATCTTACTTTGGACGAGCGTATCAAGCTCATCGATGAAGCCCGGGATATCGCGAGGATACTCATGGTCAAGACGAGCCAGCAGATAAGGATAGGCATAGGAAGCATCAAGCCGATAATGGAGCTCAAGTCCTCCTATAGCGAAGCTCTGAAGGCTCTTACGATGACCACCGAGAACGTCGTTCATGTCGAGGACCTTCCCATGGGACTCGAATATGAGAGCAACTATCCGAAGGATCTCGAGAAACAGCTTTTCGAGGAGATAAAGGAGGGAGATGACCATAAGGTCGCCGTTTCCTCCAATGCCTATTTTGACTGGATGCTCAAGAACCCTTCCACCGGTATCATGGACATGCGCCTTAAGATACTCGAGTTTGTCCTGTGGGCCGAGAAGATCGCGTACAGCTCGGGCGGCATGAAGTATGTTTTCGATTCGAGGGCGGATTATCTTCCGAAGATCATGTCCACGGAGGATCATGACGAGCTTAGAAGATGGTTTATCGAGAAGATGACGGAAGCTACGAGAAACGTCGTTGAGAAGAAGGCCGAGAAGTCAACGAAGACCATCGCATCAGCCAAGGAATACATTAATAAGAATTATAATTCCGATATATCACTTGATGATGTGTCCAGGGAAGTGAACATAAGCCCTTACTATTTCAGCAAGCTCTTCAAGGACGAGACGGGAGAAGGCTTTGTCGAATACCTGACTAACCTGAGGATCGAGAAGGCCAAGGAGCTTTTGAGCGGCACATCGTATTCTATGAAGGAGATCTGCCAGATGGTCGGATATACCGATCCGAACTATTTCAGCAGGATATTTAAGAAGAATGTCGGAGTCACGCCGACAGATTATAAGGAGAATCCGGTATGAGAAGATCAGGTAAGTTAATATTGTCGATACTGCTCCTTATATCCCTTATGCTGTCCTCATGTAAGGGCATGAACAACGAGCAGATACTGAACAAGAACGATAATGACAAGATAAAGATAGGCCTGAGCTTCGACTCGTTCATCATCGAGCGCTGGCAGAGGGACCGTGACGTATTCGTATCGACCGCGAAGGAACTCGGGGCCGAAGTCAATGTGCAGAATGCGAACGGAAGCCTGGAAGAGCAGAAGAAGCAGATCAAGTACTTCATCGACGAGGGCATGGACGTTATCGTGATCATCGCCATCGACGGTTTTAACCTCTCGGAGGAGGTCGCCGCCGCGAAGGAAAAAGGCATCAAGGTCATCGCGTATGACAGACTCGTATGTAATGCAGGAGTCGATCTATATATATCATTCGATAACGTGAGAGTCGGCGAGCTCATGGCAGAAGCCCTGATCAATGCGGGTCTTCCGAATAAGAAGGTCATGATGCTCGGAGGCTCGGAAGACGACAATAACGTATATCTTGTCGAAGAAGGCTTCAGGAGCGTAATGCAGAAAAATAACATAAAGATCGTTGACGCGATGCACTGTGACGGCTGGAGAGCCGAGATCGCGGCTTCATACGTAAGAAAGAACCAGTCTACGGTCAAGTCGGTAGATGCCATAATGTGCGGCAACGATAACCTCGCAAGTGCCGTGGTTCCAGTTCTGTCGGAGATGAGAGTCGCGGGAGAGATCAATGTCGTGGGTCAGGATGCGGATCTCGAGGCTTGTCAGAGGATCGTAGAGGGAACCCAGCTCATGACGGTATATAAGCCTGTCGAAAAACTCGCTCAAAGAGCCGCCGAATGCGCGATCATGCTGGCCAACGGCGAGACTCTCGAAGGTCAGTCCGATTACCAGACGATGAACGACGGGACTTTTAACGTTCCTTATATAGCACTCGAACCGGTTGCAGTTTTCGAGAGGAATATGAATGACGTCATCATTGCGAGCGGATTTCATCTGAAAGAGGACGTCTATCTTAATGTTCCGTCAAAGATGCCCTGATACAGGATTATATTGAGGTGCTTTTTCGAAAAGGCAAAATAATGCTATACCCTTATCCAGGATATATCTCAAAACAGATAAAAATGTGAAGTTGAGAATAATTTTTTACTAATTCATTATGATAGTCTCATTATGTAAACCAAAGCACAAAGGAGGCTTAATAATGAAGAAAAAATTATTTTGTTTGGTTTTGGCAGCAGCAGTAGGTATGTCATTGTTCGCAGGATGCGTCGATTCCGAGGCAGCACCTGAGCCTACAACAACACCTGCTCCGGCAGCTGATGGAGGAAACGGCGGCGGTGAGTCACAGGATACACTCGCAGTTGCAGCCGGTAAGAAGGTTGGCGTTTCAATGCCTACAAAGGATCTCCAGAGATGGAACCAGGACGGCGCTAACATGGAAGAGCAGCTTAAGGCAGCTGGTTATGAAGTAGACCTCCAGTTCGCTTCTAACGACGTTGCTACTCAGGTTTCACAGATCGAGACAATGATCAACAACGGTTGTGATGTTCTCGTTATCGCAGCTATCGAGGGTGACTCCCTTGGTACAGTTCTTGACCTCGCTAAGGAGCAGGGCATCCCTGTAATCGCTTACGACCGTCTTCTTATGAACTCTGATGCAGTTTCTTATTATGCTACATTCGATAACTACATGGTAGGTACAAAGCAGGGTGAGTATATCAGGGATCGTCTTGACCTTGATAACGCAGCAGGCCCGTTCAACCTCGAGATCACAGCTGGTGACCCTGGTGACAACAATGCTCTCTTCTTCTATGATGGTGCTATGGACGTTCTCAAGCCTTACATCGACAGCGGTAAGCTCGTAGTTAAGTCCGGCCAGATCGAATTCGAGAAGGTTGCTACAGATAAGTGGGATTCCGCAAATGCTCAGAACAGAATGGATAACATCATCTCTGCTTACTATTCTGACGGAACAAACATCGATGCATGCCTCTGCTCCAACGACTCTACAGCATTGGGCGTAGCTACATCCCTCGGTTCCAACTACAAGGGCACATATCCGATCATCACTGGTCAGGATTGCGACATCGTAAACGTTAAGAACATGCTCGAAGGCAAGCAGTCCATGTCTATCTTCAAGGATACACGTACTCTCGCTGGTAAGGTTGTTGAAATGGTTAACGCTATCCTTTCCGGATCTGAGCCGCCGATCAACGACACAGAGACATATAACAACGGTGTTATCACAGTTCCTTCTTACCTCTGTGAGCCTGTATTCGCAGACGCAGACAACTACAAGGAAATCCTTATCGATTCCGGTTACTACACAGAGGATCAGTTGGCATAAACTTTTAACCTAACCACCAAACACACAAAAATACTAACTGTTTCAGGATGTGCAGGCGGGCATTTAACCCGCCTGCTATCTTGAAAACCACTAGGAGGGATTAAATTGGCTGATATCATACTGGAAATGAAGAATATAACCAAAACATTCCCCGGAGTAAAGGCACTTGATAACGTTAATCTCAAGGTAGAGAGAGGCGAGATCCACGCTCTTGTAGGAGAGAACGGTGCCGGAAAGTCAACCCTGATGAACGTTCTGAGCGGTATCTATCCGTACGGTACGTATGAAGGTGACATCGTTTATAACGGAAAAGTTTGTAAATTCAGCGATATTAAAGACAGTGAACAATTAGGTATCGTAATTATTCACCAGGAACTCGCACTGGTTCCTTATATGTCGATCGGTGAGAACATGTTCCTCGGAAACGAGAGAGGACATGCTTTCAAGATCAACTGGAATGAGACCCATAAACTCGCAAATGAATATCTGAAGATCGTTGGACTTAAAGAGTCCTCCAGAACTCTTATCAAAGATATAGGTGTAGGAAAACAACAGATGGTCGAGATTGCCAAAGCTCTGGCAAAGAAGGCCAAATTATTAATATTGGACGAGCCTACTTCTTCGCTTAATGAAGAAGATTCAAAAGCACTTTTGGATCTGCTCCTTAAGTTCAAGGAAGACGGCATGACATCGATAATCATCTCACATAAGCTCAACGAGGTATCTTATGTTGCCGATAAGATCACGGTCATAAGAGACGGAGCTACGATCGAGACTCTCGACAAGAAAACGGATGATATTTCCGAGAGCAGGATCATCAAGGGCATGGTAGGACGTGAACTGTCCGACCGTTTCCCGAAGAGAGAGAAGAATATCGGCGACATTAAGTTCGAGATAAAGAACTGGTCTGTATATCACCCGCTTTATATGGAACGTAAGGTTGTCGATAATGTATCGATCAATGTAAGAAAAGGTGAAGTGCTTGGTATCTCGGGCCTCATGGGTGCCGGCAGAACCGAGCTCGCCATGAGCGTTTTCGGAAAGAGCTACGGAGAGAATATAACGGGCGAACTGTTCATAGACGGCAAGAAAGTTGTCTTGCACAGCGTTCAGCAGGCGATCAAGCATAAGCTCGCATATGTTACCGAAGACCGTAAGGTAAACGGATTGATCTTAAGTAATCCGATAAAGATCAATACTACGCTTGCTAATCTTGATGCTGTCAGCAAGTATAAGATTATCGATAAAGATAAAGAATATGCAGAAGCCGTCAAATATAAGGATAAGCTCAAGACCAAGTGTCCTACCGTTAATCAGAACGTAGGCAACCTGAGCGGCGGTAACCAGCAGAAGGTCCTTCTTTCCAAGTGGATGTTTGCTAATCCTGATATCCTTATACTCGACGAACCGACGAGGGGTATTGACGTCGGTGCCAAATACGAGATCTACTGCATCATCAACCAGCTGGTAAGTGAAGGAAAATCAGTTATCATGATCTCTTCTGAACTTCCTGAGATCCTCGGCATGTGTGACAGGATATATGTCATGAATGAAGGCAGGATCGTCGGAGAGATGAAGGGTGAAGATGCAACTCAGGAAAAGATAATGTCTTGTATTTTACAATCTAGTGCAAAAGGAGAGGCTGCAGTATGACAACGGCTAACAGTAAACCGAAGAAAAAGAAGTTTGCAAAACTAAATATCAATAAGGATCAGCTCCAGGATTTCATCAAGAAATACACGATGATATTCGTACTCGTAATCGTATACGGGTTCTTCGCATTTAAGACACACGGAACGATCGCGGCTCCTATGAATATCACGAGCCTTATCGCACAGAATGCTTACGTATTCATCCTTGCAGTAGGTATGCTCCTTTGTATCTTGACAGGTGGTAACATCGACCTTTCCGTAGGATCTGTCGTTTGTTTCACGGGTGCTGTCGGTGCAATGTGTCTTGTAGGCGACAACTGGCTCGTAAGGAGCAAAGAAGGATTACCTATAGGCACTGTAGTTATAATAATGCTTGTTACAGGTATTATCATCGGTGCGTTCCAGGGCTTCTTTATAGCATTTGTCCGCATACCTCCATTTATCGTTACCTTGGCGGGCATGCTTGCTTTCAGAGGCCTTAGTAACGTACTCCTCAACGGTAAGAGTATCTCTCTTTCCGGAAAGCCTACTTTCATGAAGATATTCGGCGGCGGATCTGAGTGTTATGTTCCTGATCTTTTCCACGTAGCCATCTATGTTCCTAAGATCGCTCCGATCGTCGCTCTCAATAATCTCTTTGCCAAGATGGGATTGAACTTCCGCCTTAAGGATACTATCCTTGTAAATCCTTTTAACCTCACTTGCTTCCTTATCGGTCTTCTGGCTATTGCCGTATTCCTGGCTCTTCAGATCAGAGGCAGAATGGTTAAGCTCAAGAAGGGTTATGAGACAGACAAACTGTGGGTATTCGTTCTCAAGAATGCAGTTATCACTCTTGCTGTTCTCTGGGTATTCTTTAAGCTCTCATGCGACAGAGGTCTCCCTAACGTATTTATCTGGGTTATGCTCGTTATCCTCATCTACGCTTACCTGACAGGTAATACGACCATCGGCCGTGCTTTCTACGCAGTAGGCGGTAACGAGAAGGCTACAAAGCTTTCAGGTATCAATACTAACCTCGTATACTTCATCGCTTACACGAACATGGGCTTGCTTGCTTCAGTTGCAGCTCTCGTCTCAATGGCAAGACTTTCATCCGCACAGCCTACAGCAGGTAACTCATACGAGATGGATGCTATCGGTTCATGCTTCATCGGTGGTGCTTCCGCTTACGGCGGTATCGGTACCGTTCCGGGCGTTATCATCGGTGCTATCCTCATGGGTGTCATCAACCTCGGTATGTCCCTCATGTCCGTTGACCAGAACATGTGTAAGGTCGTTAAGGGCGTCGTTCTTCTCGCAGCCGTCATCTTCGACGTTGTATCCAAGAGAAGAGGTAAGATCATTGCTAAAAACTGATCATTCAGTTTAAGAGGTCATATTTTTGGAGGCTGTCTCGTCAGAGAAGCCTCCTTTCTTTTCCCCGAAAAACAGGGTCAAAACAGTGCAGCACTTGAATTTTGGCGGTTTTCTGTTATACTTTCATAGTTGAAACAATTATAGACCGAATACAGGTAATGAAGCCTGTATTTAACGCTCGTCGGACGGGGCAGGTCGTGCCGCATGTGGTGTAGAGCACCACGATTATTTAACTAGGTTGATCCTATTTATATAAGATGGTTTCTTAAAACCGTGCTGATGCGCTACCGAAGAGCTGGTCTTGGACATAGGCTTTTTATCAGAGGCAGTTCATCACATAAGATGGATTGCCTTTTTGTTTGGAGAATAAGAATGGATCTGGAAAGACAGAAAAAGGCGCCTTTGTACAGGGCATTACAGGAATTCAGACGACAGAGAGTCGTTCCTTTTGATGTGCCCGGCCATAAGAGAGGCAGAGGCAACAAGGAACTCGTGGAGTTCCTTGGCCATCAGTGCGTCGAGATCGATGTCAACTCGATGAAGGCGCTCGATAATCTTTGCCATCCGGTATCCGTTATCAAAGAAGCGGAAGAGCTCGCGGCTGACGCCTTTGGAGCGAAGCATGCATTCATGATGGTGGGTGGAACGACAAGTGCCGTTCAGAGCATGGTACTTACGGCCTGCAAGAGAGGCGAGAAGATAATCATGCCGAGAAATGTCCACAAGAGTGCCATCAATGCCTTGATCCTCTGCGGAGCGGTCCCTGTATATATCGATCCGAAGGTGGACACCAAGCTTGGAATCCCTCTCGGAATGGAGACTTCAGATGTCAGGAAAGCTATAGAAGAGAATCCGGATGCCAAGGCGATAATGATCAACAATCCGTCTTACTACGGCATCTGTTCAGATTTAAAATCGCTCGTCGAGCTTGCGCACAAGAATAACATGCTCGCGCTTGTCGATGAAGCCCACGGAACTCACCTTTACTTCGGTGAGGGGCTCCCTCTTAATGCGATGGCTGCGGGAGCTGACATGGCAGCAGTCAGCATGCATAAGTCGGGCGGATCTTTGACTCAGAGTTCGATGCTTCTTCTCGGTGAGGGAATAAACGAAGGATATGTAAGTAACATAGTAAACCTTACCCAGACGACCAGTGCGTCTTATCTTCTTTTGGGAAGCCTTGACATAAGCAGAAGAAATCTTGCTCTCAAAGGAAAGCAGAGCTTCGGTAAGGTCTGTGAGATGGCTGATTACGCGAGAGAAGAGATCAATGATATCGAAGGCTTCTATGCCTTTGGCGCGGAACTGATCAATAAGAGCAGCGTATTCGACTTTGACGTAACGAAGCTCGTTATCAATACAAGGGGTATCGGACTTACCGGTATCGAAGTATATGATCTTCTCCGCGAGGAATATGATATTCAGATGGAATTCGGCGATCTGTCGAATGTACTTGCCTATATATCGATCGGTGACAGGCTTCAGGAGATCGAGAGACTCGCAGGAGCACTTAATGATATCGCAAGGCTCTATTCCAAGCCTCAGGGTAATTTCTTCTGTGCGGAATACATGACTCCTATCGTGAAGGCTACCCCTCAGGAAGCTTTCTATGCTCAAAAAGAGAAGCTTCCGATCGATCAGACTATCGGAAGGATCTGCGCGGAGTCAGTAATGTGCTATCCGCCGGGAATACCGATCCTCGCACCGGGTGAGATGATCACGAAGGAGATACTCGATTATATTAATCTCGCCAAGGAAAAGGGCTGCTCGATGCAGGGACCGGAGAGCGAAGATATATCAGAACTTTACGTCTTAAAATAACGGAGGTGTCCAGATGGCCGGAAACGAAATGGAATTTTGGTTTGAAGAGATGCATACGGATAATGTGAAGATGTCTATCAGGGTCAACCAGCATCTCTATAGCGGCACGAGCGAATTTCAGCGTATCGATGTATTTGATTCGCCTGAGTTCGGCAAGTTTTTGACTTCTAACGGCAACGTTATCTTTTCGGAACAGGAAGAGTTTACTTACGACGAGATGATCGTTCATGTTCCGATGGCCGTTCATCCCGATGTCAAGCGCGTTCTCGTTATAGGCGGCGGTGACGGCGGTGTTGCAAGAGAGCTCTCATACTATAAGGAGATCGAGGTCATCGATATATGCGAGCCTGACAAGATGTTCGTGGATGTCTGCCGCAAGTTCTTCCCGGATAATGCGATCGGACTTGAGGATGTAAGGGTAAGGCTCTATTACGAGGACGGTTTGAGGTTCCTTCGTAAATGCAAGGATAAATACGATCTTATAATCAATGATGCAACTGATCCTACGGGTCACGAGGCGGGTCTTTTCACGAAGGAATTCTACGGAAACTGCTATAAGGCCCTTCATGATGACGGCATCATGGTATATCAGCACGGAAGCCCGTTCTTTGACGAGGATGAGGAAAACTGCAGGGCGATGCACAGGAAAGCGGTCAAATCTTTTCCTGTAATGAAGGTATACCAGGCAAATATCCCTACATGCCCGTCAGGATACTGGCTCTTCGGATTTGCTTCGAAGAAGTATCATCCGATCAGGGATTTCGATCCGAAAAAGTGGGAAGACAGAAAGATCAAGACATGGTATTACACGACACATCTTCACTCAGGGGCATTCATGCTTCCGAGATATGTTGAAGATATGCTCAGAGAAGAAGAGAACGAATAAGGAGGAAACATAAATGGCAAGATTATTGGTAATCGGATGCGGCGGAGTAGCTCAGGTCGCGATCCAGAAATGCTGTCAGAACAGCGGCACTTTTACGGAGCTTTGTATCGCGAGCAGAACAGTCTCGAAGTGCGATGCTCTTAAGGACAAGATAGAATCTGAAGGCTCGCCTGTAAAGATCACTACCGCTACTGTTGATGCGGACAACAAGGAGGATCTTGTTAAGCTCATAAGCGAATATAAGCCAGATGCAGTTTTAAATGTAGCTCTTCCTTATCAGGATCTTACGATCATGGACGCCTGTCTCGAGTGTAAGGTCGACTATATCGATACGGCTAACTACGAGCCTGAAGATACCGATGACCCGGTTTGGCGCGAGATCTATGAGAAGAGATGCAAGGAAAAAGGATTTACTGCATATTTTGATTACAGCTGGCAATGGGCATATGATCAGAAGTTTAAGGACGCAGGACTTACTGCTCTTCTCGGAACAGGATTTGATCCTGGCGTAACTTCCGTATTCGTAGCTTATGCCAAGAAGCACTATTTTGACGAGATCGACACGGTGGACATCCTCGACTGTAACGGCGGCGACCACGGCTATCCGTTCGCCACTAACTTCAACCCCGAGATCAATCTCCGTGAAGTATCCGCAAACGGATCTTACATGGAGAACGGCAAGTGGGTCGAGACAAAGCCTATGGAGATAAAGAGGGAATATGATTTCCCTCAAGTCGGCATGAAGGACATGTATCTTCTCCATCACGAGGAGATAGAAGCTCTCGGCAGAAACTTCCCTGAGATCAAGCGCATCAGATTCTTCATGACATTCGGTCAGAGCTATCTTACACATATGAAGTGTCTCGAAAACGTCGGTATGCTCTCAACGAGCCCTGTCATGTTCGAAGGCCGCGAGATCGTTCCGATACAGTTCCTTAAGGCACTTTTGCCTGATCCTGCAAGCCTCGGACCGAGAACTGTCGGGAAGACTAATATCGGCTGTATCTTTACAGGTAAGAAAGACGGCAAAGAGAAGACACTCTATATCTACAATGTCTGCGATCATCAGGAGTGCTATAAGGAACTCGGAAGCCAGGCTATAAGCTATACTACGGGTGTTCCTGCCATGATCGGCACATCTCTCGTTATCAACGGCATCTGGAAGAAGCCGGGTGTCTTCACGACAGACGAATTTGATCCGGATCCTTACATGGATATGCTCAATAAGTTCGGACTTCCGTGGGTAGTTGATGAGGATCCTGTGCTCGTACCATGAGATATGAAGATCTGAGGACGCCTTCTTATATCGTATCCGAATCTGCGCTTCGAAAAAACCTCGAGATATTAAAGGATGTAGAGGAAAGATCGGGCGCAAAGATCCTTCTTGCTCAAAAAGCCTTTTCGATGTTCCGTGTCTATCCTTTGATATCGGGATATCTCACGGGTACTACCGCTTCAGGCATCTATGAAGCAAGGCTTGCGCATGAAGAGATGAAGGGAAGAGAGAATCACGTTTTCGAGCCGGCTTATAAGGATGATGAGATGGAGGAGATCTTCAGTATCTGTGATCATGTCTACTTCAATTCCATGTCGCAGTTTGATCATCACCTTGATACGATCCGGAAACATGAGGATGTAAAGGTCGCACTTCGTATCAATCCGGAATTCTCGACACAGGAAGGTCATGAGATATATGATCCGTGTTCGCCTTCATCGCGTCTCGGAATACGGCTTAAGGATATGCCGGATAATCTTCCGAAGGAAGTCACCGGACTTCATTTCCATACTCTCTGCGAGCAGGGATTTGAGCCTTTGAAGGCGACTTTTGACGTGGTGGAAAAGAACTTCGGGAAATACTTTAAGGATATCAGATTCATCAATCTTGGCGGAGGTCATCATATAACCAAGCCGGATTATGATGTTGAAGGTCTTATCGGACTTATAAGATATATACGTGAAACTTATGACATCGAGGTCTATCTCGAGCCCGGCGAAGCGATCGCGCTCGATGCGGGTACTCTTATAACCGAAGTCATGGATATCGTAGATACGGGGGATATTCCTACGCTTATACTGGATGCGTCAGCGGCGTGTCATATGCCTGACGTTCTCGAGATGCCGTATTTGCCTCCTCTTACCGGTTCTGTGGAGTCGGGCGTCAAAGTCAGGCTTGCATCCAGGACGTGCCTTGCAGGTGATGTAATAGGCGTATATGAGCTTAAAACGATGCCTTCTGTGGGAGACATCCTCACATTCGGGGATATGGCCATATACAGTATGGTCAAGAATAATACGTTTAACGGGATGCCGCTGCCTGATATCATTCTTCAGAAAGAGGACGGAGATTACGAACTCGTAAGAAGATTCGGTTATTCGGATTTTAAGGAGAGACTGTCATAATGATCAGATTCCCGGCAGAATTTGAAAGACACATGGGAACGCTCATGATCTGGCCCGTCAGGCCCGGAAGCTGGGGCAAGGATCCCTCGCGCGCTCAAAAGGCATTCATATCGATATTTGAAGAGATCCTCAGAAGCGAAGACCTCTATGTATTATTCAATAATTCCGAGCCGGAGAAGACTATAGTTGCCCTGAAGAAACGATTTGAAGGTCTGAAGGGTGATTTTTATCCTTTGAGGGTAGATTCAAACGATTCATGGGCAAGAGATGTAGGACCGACATTTGTGGTCGAGGATCATAAGCTAAAGGGGACCGACTGGAAGT
>Ga0310786_10003659_pt1 | contig 22133 bp, 37 predicted proteins | sample AusTroGonzalo_MG_FD_203881 | JGI IMG/M metagenome (GOLD analysis project Ga0310786, IMG submission 203881) | Bovine rumen microbial communities from tropical cattle in Woodstock, Queensland, Australia - Gonzalo_03 (v2) (version 2) | ecosystem: Host-associated > Mammals > Digestive system >...
GGTGACAAAGGAAGACACTTCAAGCGCAGGCAGAGGTGGAACGAGAAGTTCCTATACAACGTTTTATGTGAATATAATGAGAAAAGAAAACGAATCCCTCACAGAAGATGCGTTAGATGATGCAGGTGTTTCCACTTCAACAATCGAAACATTGGCAACAAGACAACCGAATCAGAAGTTTAATGTTGATGGTTACATTATAAGAGGTGAAGATTTACTGGATTACTTTGAGCCGTTGGAAAAAGTTAAAGTTGGTTATGTAGCCGGTCAGATTCCAGTTATATTTGACAGGTTTATTGAAAAACAAGAGGGACAAAATACTATCAAGGAAAGTCTTTCTCCCGAAGAAGCAGGCGCATCTGGTTTATTCAATGATTTAATACAAAGAGAATATGAACAACTCAACCAATATGATTCTGTTCAGATTACTCTTGAAGACCAAGGAGATGACAGGTTCTCCGAAATCCTTGAATACATAAAAGACGATTTGAATATACACATTGGTATGTTGCAATCTTGTCTTGACGATATTACTGGTTCTGGCGAACAGGTTGACCAAGGCGAAGCGCAGGCTGATTAGGTTCTTGGTGAGAGTTTACAGAAGATGACCTTGGAAGAAAGCCTGTTTGAAGAAGACAGAATTGAGAAAAGAAGATGGTCTAAAGTTTACCCAGTTAAAAAGCGGTTTAATACAGAAACTAAATAGTGGGAAGAGTTAGGTGAAGATAGGGAAGCATTACCAGACTATGTATGTGGTGACTACACAATTCGCAAAGAACAAAGCAGGAATATGTGGACAAAGAAGGTAATGAGTTCTCAACCTTGGGACATCTTTAAGAATGGGAAAGAAGTTGGTTACGCATATAGTCTTAAAGAAGCGAAAGAAAAGGCAGAGTTAATGATGGACGAAGAAGCAGGTACAGTAACTGAATCCTATGATGATTGGTATGACGAGCCTGCCGTATATGATTATCCAGACGAGTTAATCAAGAAGTCTTATGACTTCGCCTGTGAACTTGACCCATACGATTTTGAAACAGATTTTGATGAGTGGGTAGGCTCCGTTTGCGAACTTCACCCAGACGATTTGATACAGCAGACAGAAGAATACATAGACGGTGTAGAAGATGATAGTGAGTTTTACCAGTTAGGTCAAGATATAATTAGATTAGCACAAGAGTTCAAGAAGAACAATGGGATGGAATAATGGATATTTACGAAGCAATAAACAAGTTGAATACTTCTGGAAAGAGAAAAATAGTTAAGGAAGATTTGAGTGACTACGGCAAGAGAACAGCCAAGGATTTGTATAAGAATAAAATCGGCTATACTAAAAAGGCTCCTGTTCAAATGTCAACCAAAGATAGGTTGCTCTTAAAGAAACTTGCAAAGCAGTTTTAGGATGATGCTCTTGACAACAACCTTGAATTCGGAAAGTTAATAACTGACTTAAAGAACTCTGGCATTAGTCAAGACCTGTTATTCCCAGTTTACGATTATGTTAGGAAATTAGACAGGTCTGATAGTTTGCAGGATTTCTCCGCAGAAGATTGCTTAAATGTTGTATCTGGTAATAGCAACTTTGTTTCTGGCTCCGCAAGAAGAACTTTCAATAACGCACTCCAAAACATTAAGTCTGGAAATGTAAGAGATGAAGTAAAGGACTTCCCATTCTATGTTACCACTTATGCACACAATGCTGTCTATGAGCCTGCCGAGGGCGGTTACTATGTTGACACATCGGAAACAGACGAGGTAAAAGGTTTCCAGACAGTAGAAGAAGCCCAAAGGTATGCAGACGAATTAGTAAAAGACCTTGCAAGTAGCAGAGGAAATGCTTGGGGTTCTGATTTAGAGGATGTCAACTCTTACAGGTCTTCTGTCAAGGGCGCAACTGATTACTACATTAAAGGTAAGTACATTGGTGATGCCGTAGATATTTGCGTAGAAGGCGGAAAGAGCCTTGGGAAGAAAGAGAAACATTACTACGGATATTCGTAATGAGAATACAAAGATTAGAAGAGTCCAAACAGGACATACAAAATTTCATAGATAAGTTTGGTCAAGATACCTATGATTTATTTGTCAAGTCAAAAGACAGATTAAAGAACAATAAACTTTCTACTGATATTACTTGGCATACCAAGAATACTTCTCCCGAAGAAATGGATAACATTCTTGCTACCTTGCAATAGAAAGTTGGTGGGAATAAAGATTTATCTCAAACTGATTTCTCCAAGCAATAGATACCGGGTAAGTATAAGTACCTTGGTAGAGAGGGCGGTTATGACATTTATCAGCCGTTGGACTACATTTCTTCTATGGCTCTTGGGGTAAATACAGGTTGGTGTACCACAGGTAGGTATGGTCACTACGGTGACCCTAACTTCATACCGAGTGAAGAAGATGCAAAAAGACACTTCAATGAGTATGACGAGCGTGGGATAGAATTTTATTATCTTCTTGACCCGAAGACACATTATGGTGAAATTGCAGTTGCGGTTTACCCAGAAGAGTTTGATGTTTATGGAACAGGGTTCACAAAAAACGGAGTTCTGGTTTCAACTAATGCAGAGATATTCAATGCACAAGACGAATTAGACTTCTCTTTAGTAGATAAATTACCAAGTAAGGTAAGAAATCTACTTGATATTGAGTTCATAGACTTTTCAAAAAGACTTAAATATAAGCCAAGTATAAAAGATATAGACGAGATAACTTTGTTAAGCCGTGACGAAGCGAATTTGGTACCAGATGAATTCCTTGCAGGCGCATGGGGTGAGTGGTGGCTTCGTTCAAAAGGTAAGGATGATGACGAATCCGTTGCGTGTGTTGACGGATATGGGTGGCCGGATAAACTTCCTTGTTGGTACACTTGTCTTGTGAGACCTGCTTTAAGAATACGAAATCTACCAGACCTTAAAACTGGGGATATGGTGTATGTATTTGATAAATACTGGTGTTATGTGACAGACGATTTAGTATTGATGATGGGGTCAATAGAATCTTGGGACTTCGGTGGCTCAAATGAATATGAGGGTAGTTCCGTACAAAGGTATTTACAGGGTTGGTTAGCAGAACAAAAAAGTAAAAACGAATCTCTAAAAAGAGGAAATAAAATGACGGTTGAAGAGTATAAGAAAAACAGGAAAGCAAGATTGCAAAGATTAGGTGAAGCATTAGACAACCTGCCAGAACTTACTGATGGTAAGGCTCACATTGAAGTTGATGCTGTTACTGGCGGTGCAAAAGCGGAAGCAGAAGACAGAAAGAAACAGGTAAAGGATTCTTTCAAAGACAAGAACAAAGAAACAAGAGAGTTCATTAAGAAGCAAGACAAAGACAGAGAGGTAGAGAAAGAAGATAAGTCAGAGAATAGACTTATGCTTGATGAGTCTTTGTTTAATGAAGAAGTTGAATTAACAGAATCTCGTGATTTTGATTGGGATTAGACTTTATGGGCTGTTGTAAAAGAAGATGGGGCTTTTGCAGGAGTACCTTGTGTCTCTTGGGAAGAAGCCCGGGAATTGGCTTCACAACATAAAGGAAGTCATATCTACAAAATGACTTTAGATGATGGTGGAAAGTATTTTAGTGGAAGTCACGAGTGGTATAAAAATGAATCTCTCAATAAGAAAGGTGGTAAGAAGTTAAACGAAAGTCTTTATTCCGATGCCATAGATGTTGTCTATGATTTAATCGAGAGAGCAAAAGGTTGGATTGACGATGGCTCTGATAAAGACGAAGCAATTTAGCAAGCCATTGACGATGGGTTGATTTATTCTGACGATATTTTTGCTCTTGCCAGATACTTTGGTGGAATAGATGACAGTACACTTATAGAGAGTTTCTATGAGTTATTGTACGAAGAGATGTACGAAAAACTCGGTGACTACGGTCAAGAAGAAGAAGACGAGGAAGAGGAAGAATAATGGATATTTATGAAGCACTCGATAAATTAAAGCAAAATAAGAGAATTGACAGAACCGCCAGAAGAAAACAACTTGTTGAGAAGAAATTAGCCGAGAGTTCGGACAAGAAACCTGTCAAGAAGCCTGTTAAGAAGTTAAACGAGTCAGCAACAGAGAAGAAGCCATTAAAAGAGGGTAAGTGGAATTACACCTTAAAATCTGGTTAGGCTTTAAGGTCTGCCATTTAGAGTGACGATGTAGATTATGAGAATGTCATCAATGCTTTAAGAGCCTGTTATGACGAACTTCTTAAACAGGGTATAATTGACGATTATGACTATGATAGTGCAACAGAAGACTTCGACCTTTATGGTGATTTCTCTGATTGGGATGACCCAGAAGGTACTATCGACTACGAACTCGACAAACTCTATGATTACTGTGATGCCTATCGTGTGTGGATTCCGCTTTTAGGTGAATCCCTCAAAGAAAGCGTAAGAAAGACAAGAAAGGCAGGAAAGAAGCCTTTGAAAGAGGGGCTTTACGATGGTGCAGAAAATGTTGATGACCTTATCTACCTGTATATAAGAGATTAGTTGTTCAATCAGAAAGTGTATCGTGACGATGTTATGAACTTCTTGGAAGAGCAAGGACTTGACCCAGACTACATATACGAGTATGATATAGACGATGACTATATTGAAACGGCTCTTGAAGATGCAATAGACAGGATTTCTGACTACTTCATAAGGAATTCTCACAGCCCAAGTGCTAATGAATCCCTCTCCGAAGCAACTCACAGATATGCTACAAAGTGGGCAGTTGTAAAGAAGGGCTATTACGATAACGGAAAGGGAAACGGCGGTCTTCTTTATGACAAGAAGAAAGACGAAATCGTAAAAGAGTTTGAGGGCGAAGGCAACGGCTATACAGCAGATAATGATGCTTATAAGAAAGCAAATGAACTTGCAGACAAGTTAAACAAGAAAGAGGGCAAGTTGAGCAACGGCAAGAATCGTTATGAAGCAATGCCAATGAATACAAAGACCACGAAACTGTAAGGATTTAACAAATGCAACTTTTTGATAATTTTGATAACATACCTCAAAATTACATACCAAACAATATGTTCCCAAGAATACCAGAGATAATGGTTGCTTTGGACAATGATACTGTAAAGCCTTTATTCAGAGATGGCAGGCAGGTTGGGTACAAGTGGAATTGGGGTGATGTGATAAAATTACCAATCAAGAATGAAATCCACATAAAAGTTCCTAACGGCTCATTGACAACAAACACACCAGATGAAGTTCCAACAACTGAAACTGTTGGGGATTTTATCGGGCAGAAGTTCTACAATTTCAAGGACTTCCGTTCTTGGACATTGAAAGAAATCTTGGAAGAAGAGATACAGCCTTATTACGAGGGCGAAGAACAGGAAACCACAGGAGAAGTGGTTTACACTTATGTCTGGGAAGAAGACCCAATGTTCACATATTCAAAGAACATAGGTCAAGATTACACGCTTCCTCTTCCTTGGAATGAACACGATTAGATAGTTGTTCAATTATTCAACTTCCGTAAAGAGTGCATAAGAGAAGACATCTATTATGAGCCAGACATTGTTTGGGAACTTACACCAGACGAATCTTTGAAGATTGTAGCAGGTATCTATTTCCTTAATGTGCATATAGAGAACAGGTTTGAAGATATTTCTTCTTATTTGAGATTGACCAACGCATACGAAATTGTAGTGCAAGGTTTTTAAGGGGGAGTAAATGAACATTGGCAATAACGAAGTACCAATAGGAATAAAGCCCCCACACATAGATGTAGGACAAGGACAAGCCCCAAGTGGGGTAAAGCCACCAGAGGTAAATACTGGTAACACGCAGACCCCACTTTGTCCACCTCATTCTGGAATGGACATAGGGTGCCGTAAGGTTCCTGTTGGGGTAAGACCTGCTCACCAACTACAACTTGATACCACATTGACCAAGCCGGGATATGCAGCCGATGCTTACGCTGTCGGAAATCTGTTCGGCAGGCTTAATGCTCCTGTCTTCATTGTTACCCCGAATGAAACAACATTAGAGGAAATACAGGAAGCACAAGACAAAGACAAACTCATTGTCATATACCAGAATGACAAGACCTACTTCCTGTCTGACTTGGACGTAAGTGGTGCAGTTTTCACAACGGTGTATAATGATAATGGGGAAACTTATACACAGAACATCACGGCAAGTTCTGGCGGTCAATGGGAAACAGAAGACCCAGTAAGTACAACCTCACAAGAAGAAGTGCTTGACTTAATTCAACAGGAGTTAAGTCAAATTGACATAGTTAATGGTAATGTGTGGTAAAGGGGGTATAATTGTCAACATTAAATGCAAGAATACAGTTACGGCGAGATAATGACTACAATTATAATTCCAGACCAAACTTCAAACCATTAGCAGGCGAAGTCTGTTTGGTAGATGTTGTCGGAGAAGGTCTTAAAGTAAAGGTTGGAGATGGAGCAACGCTTTACAGAAATCTTGATTGGTATTATCCGTCTGACTTATTAGGTACAACGAAACTTTATCTTGGGTACTACTACAATGGGCAGTTCTATGAGGACATAACCCATATCACTCCCATTACAGCAGACTCAAGAAACTTATACATAGATAAAGATAAATCAAATATATACTACTACTTTGCGAATGCTTATCATTCCACTTCGGCAGAGATTGTTCCTGCTTCGGCGCAGACCGCAGGCATACTCAAACTGTATTCTACCACAGGTCAGAATATAGACGGAACAATGACATAGAAAGCCATCACAGACGGACTTGACGAATTGAAGTTGTCTGTTGATAATGAAACATTGTTAGCAAGGTATTAAGGAGAAATAAAGAATGGCATTTTCTTACCCAAACACACCAGTTCTCTCAAAGGTAAAAATTGGTGATGTTACTTATTACTTAAAAGATGCAGATGCGAGGGCTATACTTGACGGAGCCGTATCTGTAATAGACAGTTCCAGTAATCTTGCTACCTCTGGCGCAGTTAAAGATTATGTGGACTCCGCAATAAGTGCTATACCAGAATTTGATGCTGTTGTTTCTACAAATGCTGCTACTACTCCTTATGGTGTTTAGTGGGATGATGACGGAACAACAATAACAGGTACATTACAGGCAAGTGCCGATACATTCCATAAGATTTACCTTGTACCAGAGACAGGTGCAACTGGTAACTATGTTGAATATATGACACTTCGCTCTGGAACAGAGGGAAACTACACTTACTCTTGGGAACAGATTGGTTCTACTGCTATTAACCTTTCTGGCTATGTCCAAGAGATAAAGTATGAGAACAAGACCTTAAAGCAAGAGTACAATAATACTTGGTATAGTGTTCATACATTCGGAGATTTAGCAGACAAGAATAGTGCTTCCCAGACATTGACAGACTATGCAACAGGAATAGACGGAGCAAGTTATACTCCGGCAGGTGATGTAACTGTGACGAGTGTATCAGTTACTCCTGCAACTTCTTCCGTTGCGGTTGTTACAAACTCTGGTACAGCATATACATTAACAGGCGGTGAGTTATCAAAGTCAGCCGACACAACTGGTACATTTGCAACAGCAGGTGTTACCGCTTCTGTTGGTACAGGTGCGGAATCAGAAACACTTATTCTTTCGACCGCATCAACCGCTTCCGCTGTAACCTCGGCAGGTTCCATTTCCTATACTGCTCCTACATTAAGCGGTTCGTTGCCGACATTCAGCACGGCAACAGTAGTAACAGGAATTACAGGAGCAACTGCAAGTGCAACATTTAGTGGAACTTCTGCTACTATAACTCCTACACTTTCAACAAGCAACAAAACTATCACAGTTTCATAAGGATTAAGAAATGGCAGATATTAGCAAATTAACATTAAATGGTACCAGTTATAACATAAAGGACGGAACAGCAAGAAGTTGGGCTTCTTCCGCTTTAAGTTTGATTAGTACCATACAACAGGTTGGTGTAAATTACAGCGTAGCAAGTTCTCTTCCAACCGCAGGTGAAGATTACAAGGGTTGGATTTATCTTATTCCAGACCCATTCGGCTCTGGTTCAGATGTAAAGAAAGAGTATATTTGCGTACAGAATGGAACCTCTTGGAGTTGGGAACAAATTGGTACAACCGCTACTGACTTAAAGAACTACATTAGCGGTACCTTGACAGCAATTACAGTTCCAAGTGCAAGCCATAGTCATAAGTATGACCTTCCTTTAATCGAAGCAATCTCCTACACTCCGGCAGGTTCTATTGACTTGGGTCTTACAACAGGTGCTAATTCTTCAACTGCTTCTGTAACGCAATCAGCCGTAAACATTTCTCTGACAGGTTCTTATACCCCGGCAGGTACTATTGCGATAGATTCTACGGCAGGTACCACAAGTGTTGAAGCAACTCTCTCTGGTCAGTATGACAAGACAACAGGCGCAACCTTTACCCAGACAGCAACCGCAGCCACCGTTACAAACACAGCAACAGTTGCAGATGTAACAGGTGCAACATACACACCACAGGGTACACTCTCTACTTCCAATGCAACTGCAACTGGAAGAATTGCTTATGTTGCTTCTATCACAGGTCTTGTAGGTCAAAAACTCTATGGTAATCCAACAATATCGACCTCAACAAAAGCGAGTGCATTGACAAGTGCAACACTTCAATACACCTATGACTCTACAAACGAGAACTTGACGATAGGTTCTGGTACTTCTACTGTTGGTTTAAGCACAGCAACTTCCAACTGCTTTACCGCATTTACTATTGCACAGGGCGAAGCACTTGACGGAACAGCCCCAGTAGCAACTGCAAGTTATATGTCATTCGTAGGCACAGAAGCAACCATTACTCCGGGTGTTACTTACTCAAAGGCAACAGCGGTTTCATATTCAAAGACAACAGGAATTACTTATACTTATACTTCCACCACATTCAACGCAAGCGGAAATGTAGATATACCTGCATACAAGTTTACTGGTACCGCAGGAACCGTCACCACCTCTGGCACATATAGCAAGGTCAGCGCAGTTAAGTATGACAAGTTGACATTTAGTCCTGCCTTTACTGGTAGTGCTACAACGCTCAATCCTTCCTATGGAAGCGTGATGCTTGAAAAGGATACTGGCATTGCAACAACTGGTGCATCTGGTACTATTACTGGTGTGTCTGGTGTTACACAAGGTACCACATAATGATTTTTCCTAACATTGTATATAATAACAAATACAAAGGTTAGGAGAACCATTTATGAAATTACAAGTTTTAATTCCGCAGTACAAAGAAACGGATGAAGTTATCGGCACAATGCTTGATAGTTTGAAGATACAGCAGAATGTCGATTTCAATGAGTTTGGTGTAGTTATCTGCAACGATGGGTCAGATGTATTTCTGAACGAATCGTTGTTTGATAACTACCCATTCAAGATTGAGTATTATAAGGAACCACACAGGGGTGTTTCTGGAACAAGGAATGCCTGTTTAGACCATTCGACCGCAGACTATGTTATGTTCTGTGATGCCGATGATATGTTTGTAAGTGCGTGTGGTTTGTATATTATTTTCCAAGAGATAGATAGAGAAGGTGGGTTCAAGACTTTATCTTCTCTGTTTGTGGAAGAAGCCAGATTTGAGGGCAAGCCGTTCTATGTGAACCACGAGAACGATGCCACATTTGTTCACGGCAAGGTTCATAACAGGCAGTTCCTCATTGACAACAAGATTAGGTGGAACGAGAAACTGACAATTCACGAAGACAGTTTCTTCAATGTTCTCACCCAGACCGTTGCAGGGGAAATCAAATACTCAAACAATGCTTTCTATCTTTGGAGATGGAGAGATGATAGTGTGTGTAGGCACGACCCGAAGTATATTTTGAAGACCTACAATAATATGCTTGACAGCAACACAGCATTGGTAGAAGAGTTCCTTAACAGGAATATGGCAGACAGCGCAAAGTATCACGCTACCAATATGATTTACGAAGCCTACTTCACATTGAATAAGCAAGAGTGGATTGACCAAGAAAATCAAGAATACAGGAGAGCCGTAGAAAATAGGTTCAAAAAGTATTACAGCACTTTCAAGATTTTGTTCGATTCCACTTCTGACGAAATTAAGCATAAGATTATTTCTGGTATCAAGAACAGAATGTTCCGTGAGGGAATGTTCCTTGAAACGATTACCTTTAATGATTGGATAAAGCAGATAGAATCACAGGAGTGATATGTACTTAAAGGCTACTTGGCAAGACGGAGATTCCATTACTGCCAACAAAATGAACCACATAGAAAATGGCATAGCGGATAACCAACTTCCAGAAGTTACGTTGAATGATGCTGACTTGTATTTGCAGGTTGTTGTGGACTATGACGATATGGAATAGATAACAGTTGTTCCTCAACAAACAGTAACCATTACAGATAGCCCTGTTAAATTGACTACTGATGTTGGGAGCATCAACGGCAACTATATCGTATCAGAAGACAGCACATTTACAGTAAACAACTCAACATTCAACTGTGGTGGTTATACTGGTTATATTTATGCTTGGGCTGATTCTACTCCTTACCCATATATTGAGTATCAGTCCGGTTCTTCTTCCGAAGGTTGGTACTTTGGTGCTACTGATGATAACTGGGCTATTGTAGCAGGCACATATACGGTTTCAGTAGTGGTAACTCTTCCAAAAGCGAAGTGGGGGCTTGGTTCAAGTCCGTCAAGCGGTGGCGGTGGATTAGCATAATAAGGAAATGAAATGGCATTAAGTTATTTGACACAATTAAATGTAAAAGATGTTGCATACGATTTGCACGATTCCAGATTGAGTGTAGGAACAAATGGAGGTATTGTTTTCACTACTGTTCCATATTTGAGTAATGACACGAGTGACAGCAATAAGTTTGTTACCATCGGTACTATTCCTACATATAAGTATGCTTCTTCAACGAGTACAGCCACGGCAGGTTTTGTTCCGTCTATTTCTTCCGCTATATCAAATGCCGACACAAAGTTTTTGAGAGCAGACGGAAAGTGGGCAAAGCCAGAAGCAATGGCTGCGACCATTGACCCTGCATCTGACGAAACCTTGGGCGGTTTCAAAACTGGTTATGTCAATTCAAGTACAACTTCCGCTGTAAGTATAGCATTAAAGTTGAATAGTGCGAATAGAGCATTTACACCTGTTCCTGTGTTTAGTACAGTAAATATAAGCCCGAATGGTTTTATGTCAGCAGGATTGGTTCCGGGTCTTACTTCAACCTCGGTTTCTACAAATTTCAAGAAATACCATCTTACTGGTAATGGTTGGAGAACCTATGTGGTAAGTGGAACAACTCTTATTTTAGACGGTGAATGATATGAAGATTAAGAAAATGTCTTTGAACGAATCCGTGCAGGCTTTTGTAGAAGATTGGGCGAAGAAAAACGAGTTACAGGAAAGCCAGAACCTCATTGGTAAACAGGTTACGATAACCAGTAGGGATTCTTGGGCTTACGGAGAGTGGGGCATCATAAAAGATTTTGACGGTGATTGCTATTATGTTGCTATTGCCAATGACCCCAACTCTACACTCATTTTTGACAGGAACGAGTTTAAGGTAAAGAAACAAAAGTAATTACTTGTTTAAGGGATTGGGCTAATGTATAAAACAGTTGAAAGTAACGCTTCTATTATACGAATAAATAGAGGGGATTCTTTTCAGAAACCATTATTCATAAATTGTGGAACATTCTTATCTCCTGCGAGATATACTCTTCAAGCAGGTGATAAGGTTTATTTTGGTGTAATGGAACCAAACCATTATTGGGAGCAATCCCTTATTAGACAAGTTTACAATAAAGACAGCGAGATGACCGAGGATGGTGACTTGATAATCAAGTTGAAACCAGAAGATACAGAGTATCTGTTCCCCGGCACATATTATTATTAGGTGAAGTTGTTGAGAGAAGAAGATTAGGAAGTGAGGACGATAGTTCCGTCCACTTTATTCGTTATTCTTTGAACCCTTCATTCTCCCTCCTTTGTATATAGGTCTTATGACCCGGGCTTGCATACCCCGAACTGTATGCACTTAAAGGATTATAAATGGCAGGATATGACAATTATATTGATGTTATAAAAGATAAAGACAATAACTTTTACGCAATACACGCATTTACTGATTCCATAACTTCAAGCCAGTTGAAGACAAGTGCGGTAACAACCTCAAAGATTGCTTCCGAAGCGGTAACTTCCGATAAACTTGCAACAGGTGCGGTAACAGTAGCGAAACTTGCTTCTGATGTTCAAGAGTTAATGTCAACCAAGGGTGTTATGACTCTCAATAGCATCTCTGGTGCTGTTTCCATACTCCCGGGGGTTACAAATGGTACATTACAGGTTAAGAATGCAACTAACCAAGCAAGCACCGTTTCCGTAACAGGGTTGGCAACCGCAGCCTATCAACCGTCAGAAGCGTTTGCTCCTGCGTACAATTATATAAAGACAATCAACGGACAGACAGCATCTTCAAACGGCAACATAAGTGTTGCTACTGGTGATATTTACACTATAACTTACTCAAGTGATTTCAATATGCCAGAGGTGATAGAAAGGTTGCAGACCAGTTAGGCTATAAGACTTGCCACCAGAATTACAACAACTGATAGCAATTCCGATGAGAAGAACTATGCTGAATTAGTGCGGTACACTCTTGTTGACGATTACGAACAGGGAGCATCAGAACCCACTTCAACTCACATTGGAGAGATGCTCTTCCAGAGAAACGGTCTTGTACTTTTCAGTTCCGTAAGTGGTGAGCAGGTAATTTCACAAGATGACCGTGGTCAATTACAGACATTCAGATGGTCTTATGACGATGGTTGGGGAAGTTTCCACTACTCTGTCCCACCAATGAGTAGCCCAGAGTTCACAGGAACACCTACTGCTCCTACTGCTTCTGTTTCTACGAGTAACACACAGATAGCAACAACAGCATTTGTCAAGAATGCCATTAGCACAATAACAGCAGACCAAGTTAATTTCGGCTCACCTGCTATTCCAAACGCTACAAATGTAAACACAGCATTGGTTAGTCTGGCGAGTAAGGTAACAAATCTCACAGCAAGCCAGATAGGTTGTCAGACAGTTGCAGTTGACCGAGATGTTTAGGAAGCATTAGACACTCTGTATTCAAATTTCGACAACATATATGCAACATAGGTACATTTCAGCGGAAGCACTTTCCCATCTGCAATTACAACTGTTGATTCAGCGTTAGAGTATTTGAAAGACAACTCCGCAGGCTCCGCTACTGAACCTCTTGTCATTACCTACGGTGATGACATAACCTATGCACAATTTCAACAGGTACACAATAATAACAGGCTTGCCCTGTTGATTGACCCGAATGAAGAACTGCCAAGCCGACAGTATGGTACTGCTTGGGGTTATGTTGCTGAAACATACGACTCTCCTTCACAAAGTTACTGGTTTATAAGATTCCAGTTGAATGATTTTTCTGATGACGGTGCATTGTTGAGTGCTGTATATGCGTGTTCTTCTTCACAGGGAAGTTGGTCTGTTGAAAGAATAGGGTTTGTCAGCCAAACTCAATTTGGTTAGTTAAGTAGTGCCGTAACAAATTTGTCACAGGATGTTGACGAACTGACAACTGATGATATTAAAGATGCTCTTGACACAGGTCATACGGCAACAGATTGGTTAAATAGTTTGCAGGCAGGAAAGGCTAACATTAGTTCCCCAACTTTTACTGGTATTCCACAGGCTCCAACAGCATCTTCTGCTACAAGTACAACATAGATAGCAACAACAGCATTTGTTAAGTCTATCACAATTCCAATAGATTAGGAATTAAATGCGTTATCAAATACCGTGTCAACATTGAGTGCCACGGACATTGCATACTCTGATGGGCAGATGTTTGATAATGTTAGTCAAGCGATTGTCTATTTGTTTTCCAATAAAGCAAACATTTCTTCCCCGACTTTAACAGGGGTACCAAAAGCACCAACCGCTTCCGCAGGAACGAACACTACCCAGATAGCCACTACCGCTTTTGCGTACAACGCAGCCAAGTGTGTAAAGGTTGAGTATGGCTCAACAGTAGAGCAATCGGATATTCAGAGAGCATATTTCTCTGACAATAAATATATTTTGTGTTATAGAGATGAAGCCCCAGATTATGAGATTTACCAACTTACTCATATAGATGATGAGCAGGGTCAAGGTGATGTCTATGACTTCTGCCAAGTAAGAAATGGTGGGGTTCACGAATTCCATTATGATGCAGGCGCAGACAGGTGGTTATCAAGCCATTACTCAATAGCAACTACTGAACAGTTAAGTTCAAAGGCTAACCTTTCTTCACCAACATTTACAGGTTCTCCGAAGGCTCCAACTGCATCGGCAGGTACAAGTACAACACAACTGGCTACCACAGCGTTTGTGTAGGAAGCAGTATCGAAAAATATATGCCAAGCCTTTACTACTTCTACCCAATATGTAGATGCAGGAGAATCAAGAATGTCATTCTTCTTACCTTCCTCTATAACGGTAAGAGATTATAATACATTCGTTATTGGGTCTGATTTGAGCCTGTATAGTGGTGGTATAAAGATTTTGCAGGGCGGTAGATATAAACTAACAGGTGTTGCTCATATAGAGCCTGCCCAAAGTTACCCGACAGGTTTTGGTATTTATCAGTTATTCTCTGGCTCGTCTTCATATACCAACTTGACTTCTACATACGGAATGCACGAATATGGTACAGATATGTATGTTACCACAACAAGGCAATTTGCTTCTGGTACCGTTGTCGGGCTGTATGGTCTTGCTGACACCTCTTTCCAAGATGATATTGAGTACAACAACATTTCATTGTTGGTAGAGCAGATAGATAAGAATGACCCATTTGGTGATAATTTAGACCCACTTAATCCAATAAACCCCGGTAACGGAGAGATAACAGACCCAAATAACGGTGGAGAAACAGGCTGACAAGGTTTAATATATGAATGTTGGTTCAGACATAAAGATATTTGACATAAGGAACTTTGATGAATACACCGAGGACGGTTGGAGAGAGGGTTTCGACCTTTCTTGGAAAGGTGCTTATGCTACAAATAGATTTTATAAAAACACTATATTAGTTCGGTCTAACTACATAAGAAGTACCAATTCCATAAACCCGAATGGTGGCAACGGCTATGAAGATGTTGACACCTTTTCTGGTTTCAAGTTCCTGTTCAAGCCAAAGAGTGATACAGAAATACAATGGATGCTTCTTTATGTCTTTGTTCGTACTGTTGACAACGGCGGTAGATGGTTTCATAGATTTGGGAACCTCTGGAATCTTGTAATAGACGGAAAGACAGTTGTAGATATGCCGAAGACAGCAACAGGAGAGTACACAGCCTTTGCTGACTACACCGCACCAGTATTATCAAACGGTGCAGGTTCACAAAAGAATAATACTGTAAAATCCATTGACAACTATCCTGTCAAGTTAGGTATGTTGATACCACCAGTACAAAGTGGAAACATTGTAGCAGGTACTTCACAGGTTGTTTTCTACGGAACCTTTACACCTACTTCTCACACAACGAATCCGAGCCAGACATTCCCTGTTAAGTTTACCTATGGAAACTGGGCATTTATGTCAGCCTATCAAGGAACATAGAAGACAACCGCTACCGCTATGGCATTAGAGCCGAAGTGGTGGGGAAGCAAGCAAAGTTGGAGTATGAAAGCGGTAAGGGACAACTTTATCGCAAAGACATACCAAGCAACCCAGAATGCTATGTTCGTGGGTGAGCAGGATATAGAAACTCTTTCCGCAGGGTATGCTTCTTATGGGCAGACGATTTCAGTTGTCGGCGGTAACTATATGCTTGCTTCTTCAACAGGAGATGATGTTCCAACTTGGTCTTCTACTTGGAGAACAACACCACAGAACATTACATTGAAAGCAGGCGGTACAGACGATTTCCCGACACAGCCAAGGTCAACAATGACCGTGAGAACTTCCTACTGGAATGCTTCTAACTATGGTGTAAACTGGTGTGCTAACACCTCTGTGAAATTACAGTACAAGCCTAACACTTCAAAATATACCGTAACGGATTAGAAACAGGATGGTGCTTCTGTTGGTTGTAAGATAGCATTCAAGAAACTTACACCAGAGGGAAAGAACGGCTACTTCAATGCGGTGAAGATTATCAAGAAGAGTGGTACAGATGCTACTTATGTTGAACACGATTTCACGCAGAGTGTAGCAACCCTAACCATTGTCAGAGATAAGACAACAGGTGTGCTTACAACTTCTTCGTCCGTTGCAGGTGATACAATAAGAAACAACTCCATAAACATCGGAACCAATAAGGTTACATTTTATGTTTATGCCTGCTATCACGATGCAAGTGACGGAACAGACCACTCCAATGATTTGCTTGGGTCAAGAATAGATTGGGTTCTCCCAAAGGTAACAGCGGAGCCAGAACCAGACCCAGAGCCAGAACTTAACATACTGACCTTTGATTTGATTTATCCTGTTGGCACAAACGGAATTACCCATATTATAAAGAATAGGACAAACGATACATACAAGACCGACTTCTTTATGCAGTTCACAACAGATGAAGCGGTGCAGGTTGGTCACGCTTATGTTGCTTTGCTTGACGAAAATCAAACAGCCATTAAGCAAAGAGTGTTCAACATCACAAGTGGTGTGAATAAGGTAGTCTTGGAAGGTGCTGACTTTACAGGCAGGGAAAGTGATTCATACTACCTGCGGTTGAGGATTATGGACGAAACAGATTCCAGAGTTATCGGAACGGCTGACCTAATTCCTGTTTCCATAAAAAGACACGCATACGATGCAAGTAGGATTTCTGTTGATAAACTTATTGACCCAGAGGTTTTACGAACACGGCTCCTTAATCAAGTTTCTGTTACGATAGCAAACTACAAGACCGTTTCAGATGATTGGCAGACCGTGTTTGGGAAAGGCGAAGACCTCTACTCTTGGTCACCTTCATACCTCAATGCTCTTGACGAATAGTTGATAAGCATAAGTATGAGAGATTTGCTTGATGACTTGATAGAGTTCTACAACATAATGAAAGACCTTCCAGAAGCAAATGGGTACAGGCGGTACAGTAGCCAAGATGTAGAAGAAAATCAACAATGTATCTTAAAGAGTAAGGCAATAAGCGACTTCATCTTTGACAGGGCATACATTGGCTCTGATATGGTAAGCCACTCTGACGATGACCCAGAATGGAACAGGCGCATACTTGTTGTATATGACGGAAATGACATTGTAGCAAGAGAGGAAGAACACGAGTACGAGTTAGTACGGCAAAATGTCCAGTACATAAGTGGTAATCGTTACAGGATGCTACTGTCAAGGGGTGACGAGGATTTGATAGTAGCAAAAGATGTATAGATAGTTGATGATGGTTAGACCATTTTGATATTCAATAATTTCCAAAGAGTTATACTGTATATTATAATAAATCTTTTATAAAGGAGTAATTTATGGAGTGGTTTTTAAGAAGTAACACAACAGGCGCAAGAGTTTTGAGAACCGTTGTCCAAGGTATTTTGGCTGTTGTCATTTCTATCGTGCCAGACCTCGTAGGCTTAATCGACCTCGACCCTGCTTTCCAAGCAGCACTTGTTGCGGTCATTATGGCAATCCTTTCCCCAATTATGAGTGAGATTGGTAAGGGTGTTGAGCAGGTGGCAGAAAAGAAGCGTATGGCAAAAGAAGCCGAAATGGACATCAAAGGATAATACTATGGAATGGTGGACTAATGTCTGGGTTCCTCTCATCATAGCGTTATTTACAGCAACGGCTACTCTGGTAGGAACCTTGGCAGGAGTTAGAGCGCAATTAAAGATTAACGAAAAGAAAGCAGAAGAAGACCGAAGAAGGTTAGAGGATGCCAGAGAACGCAAAGAAGCAGAACGGCAAGAAAAGCAAGAGGAAGCCTTAAAGAGCATTCTCCGCACAGAACTTCTCCGCATATATTTCAGAAGAATTGAAAAGGGTCAGAGGTTTCTGACCCAATGGGAATCGGAGAATGTGCATAGAATGTATGCTTCCTATACTGCTCTCGGCGGTAATTCATTTGTTACCGATTTGGTGAACAGAATGAACGAGTGGGATGTTGTTCAGAACTAACCTATAATCGAAATGTGAGTTGTCTATGACAAACATAAATGAAGAGCAATTCAAAGGTTTATCCAAGAAAGAAAAAGAATATGCTTTGAAGATTCTTGAAGAATTCGCAAAGCAGGGAAAGTCAGACACATACAATGATTTAGTCAATGCCGATTACAATGAGGTTCCAGTTGACATAATCACATTTATATCTGATGACAATTATCTTGGGCAAGCGTGGAAAGACAAATAGGGCAGATTGAAATTGTACCCATTTTGGTAGGAACAGTTAAAGGAGTTATTTCCAGATAATCTAACTACCAAATATAACCACGCAATTTTTTCTGGTGCAAGAGGTCTTGGTAAGTCAGAAATGATGGTTACTATCGGTCTGTACTTAATGTATCGGCTGATGTGCCTAAAAGACCCACACGAGTACCTGCATCTAAAACCTACTGAAAAAGTTGCTTTTGCATTTATGAACATCACAAAGATACTTGCGGAAGACATCGGTATTGCAAAGTTCCAGAGTACGGTACAACTGTCCCCTTGGTTTATGTCAAGGGGTACTATGTCTGGTGTTACCAATAAGGTTTGGAATCCCCCCGATTGGATAAACATAATTGTCGGCTCACAGGCAAGCCACGTCATCGGTCAGCCTATCTATTTTGCAGGTATGGACGAAATCTCGTTCATACGAAATCAAGACATTGACAAGCAGAAGAAGATAGCAACTGATATGATGGACACCGCACTCGGCGGTATGAAGACAAGATTTATTCATAACGGAAAGAACCCGACCCTTATGATACTTGCTTCTTCAAAGAGGTCTGAAAAGTCATTCTTGGAAGAACACGTGAGAAAGAAACTTCAAGAGGACAGGGAATCTGCGCTCATTGTAGATAAGCCTGTTTGGGAAGTAAAACCGCCAGAAACCTATTGCGGTAAAACTTTCAATGTGGCGGTCGGGAACAGATTTCTTGTATCGGAGATAATGCCCGATGAAGCAAGTGAAGACGATTATATCATAAGAGGGTATAATGTAATCAAGGTTCCTGTTGAGTTCAAGGAAGATTTCAAGGACGATATTGACAGGGCTTTGTGCGACTTCGCAGGTATCTCATCTTCTGATTTGAGTAAGTATATATCGGGATTCCGTGTATAGGCAACTACTTCCCACGATTTCCAAAATCCTTTCCAAAAGGATATTATAGAAGTAGGCAACTCACCAGAAGATAATGTTCAGTACAAAGATTACTTTGATTTGAACAAAGTTCCTTCCCAGTTAAAATCAAGACCGTTATACATACACCTTGATATGTCCATCAGCGGAGATAAAACAGGTATCGCAGGTGTTTGGATTTCTGGGAAGAAGAATTCGGTTGAAAATTCTGCAAAAGAGTTATTATACCAAGTAGCCTTTTGTGTTTCAGTAAAAGCACCAAAGGGCTATTAGGTTTCGTTTGCTAAAAATAGAGAGTTTGTTTACTGGCTCAAAGAACAAGGTTTCAATGTAAAGGGAATATCAACAGATACTTTCCAGAACGCAGCCATAGCGCAGGACTTTGTTTCCAAGGGCTACAACTATCAAATCATTTCTGTTGACCGAGTAAACAAAGACCATATTTGTGAGCCGTATGCTTTTTTCAAGAATTGTATATATGAATAGAGAATAACCTTGCTTCCGAGCAAACTGCTGACACAGGAATTAGTTGGGTTAGAGAGGAACGGAAACACAGGTAAGATAGACCACCCAGATGGCGGTACAAGCGGTTCAAAGGATATGGCTGATGCCGTTTGCGGTTCCTTGTGGAATGCTTCGCAACACGCAGAGGAATACTCATACGATTTCGGGGAAGACCTTGATATAGTCAGACAGGCTAACGATGTTGATGCTATGTCTTTGGAGAACAAGAAGCAGATAGTTCTTGATATGGAAGAAGAATTGAAGAAGTTTAGTTTGTTTGACAATGCTTTCCAACAGAAACAACTCTTAATGAGTTTCGGGCAAAGCGAAAGGTTCCCTACAGGCGGTTAGTCATACGCACAAGATGGAATGCTTATTTGGTAAGTGAGGAAGAATGGCAGATAATGAAGTAAAGGGTTCTCCTTTTGTAGATGACCCTTCGATTTACAACAAGAAATTAGAAACAGTACCAAAGCCAGAGAAGAAGTTTGGTGTTGACACAGACCAGACTTTGCTTTATGATATAGCATCTGTTCAAGGTTCTGCTTCAATAGATATGTCTGAAATTGACAAGTTCACTAACATTTCAGACAACAGGAATGAACTGTATGCGCTGATAGACCAGATGGGTGCTGACAGCCGTATCGCAGCCATTCTTGAAATCTATGCGGAAGACAGTACGGAAAGAAACCCACAGGGTAATATCGTTTGGGCAGAATCAGATGACGGTGATATTGTTAAGTATGTAAACTTCCTGTTGAAGTCTTTGAACATAGACAAGAACATTTACAAGTGGGTGTATTCTCTTTGTAAGTATGGTGACCTGTATGTTCGTCTTTTCAGAGAGTCCGATGTTGAGGACACCCTGTTTGATGACAGCAAGAAGCAACTCAACGAAGATGTCAAGTTAAAGGTTTACCCGAAGAAAGACAAGTATGTGCATTATGTTGAAATGGTGCCGAATCCTGCCGAAATGTTTGAGTTGACAAAGTTTGGTTCCACCTATGCTTATATTCAAGCACCATCTAATGTGTCTGCGGATTATGAGTACAGGGGCGAAGAAGCGTGGTTGACAAACGCACAGAACAGGTATCTGTATAAGTTCAAGAAGAATGATGTCACAGTATTTCAGCCGACAGAGTTTGTCCACGCTTGTCTGGAAGACAGCCCATCAAGATTCCCAGAGCAGGTACAGATATTCAATGCAGATTCAGAAACGGAAGCAGATGCCGATGCAACGGCAAAGTTGAGTTATTCCGTAAGGAGAGGTTCTTCGCTTCTTTCCAACATTTTCAAGATTTGGAGAGAGTTGATGCTTCTTGAAAACTCTGTGTTGCTCAACAGAATTACGAAGTCTTCTATCGTAAGAGTTATTCAAGTTGAAATCGGTGATATGCCGAAAGAGAATGTTCAGCCCCACCTGTATTCCATTAAGAATATGATTGAGTAGAAGTCTGCTATCAGCGAGGGAAAGAAACTCTCGGAGTACACAAACCCCGGACCCATTGAGAACAACATTTATGTTCCTACCAGAAATGGGCAGGGTGTTCTCACCACAAGCCAAATCGGTGGGGATGTTGATGTGAAATCTCTTATTGACTTGGACTACTTCTCCGACAAACTTTACGGAGCATTGAGAGTTCCAAAGCAATACCTTGGTCAAACAGATGATAGCACAGGCTTCAACGGCGGTACAGCCCTTTCCCTTATCTCCGCTTCTTTTGCGAAGATGGTTAAGAGAATACAGGCTACTATCACTCAAATGATTACAGACCTAATCAACATTCTTCTTTACTCAAAAGACCAAGCGCAATACATTGGCAAGTTCTCAATCCAGATGGTTGAGCCAATGACAGAAGAAGACAAGAACAGGCAGGAGAATTTGAGTTCAGAAATTCAAGTGGTATCAGACACAATGAATCTCTTGGGTGACATTGAAGACCCAATAGTTAAGTTGAAGATTTTGAAAGCATTGGTTTCCAATGTAATTACAAACGAAGAAGTAATTGACCTTCTTGAAGAAGAGATAAAAAGGTTGGAAAAGGAAGCAACCGCATCCGATATGGGTGCTGACGATTTAGGCGGTGGCGAAGACGAAGATATGGACATTGACATCGACCTCAATTCTGGCGGTGGCGGTGGTGCCGACTTCGGTAGCGAGGGCGGTGACCTTAATGACCTTGCATCAGAAACAGGTGGAGAAGAAGAACTCGGCGGTGGAGAAGAAACCGCAGGCGAACTTCCAAGTATGAATGACATAGGTTTGGACTTCGCTGATTCTTCACAATTTTAATTAACCAGTAGATAATATC
>Ga0310786_10003660_pt1 | contig 22129 bp, 23 predicted proteins | sample AusTroGonzalo_MG_FD_203881 | JGI IMG/M metagenome (GOLD analysis project Ga0310786, IMG submission 203881) | Bovine rumen microbial communities from tropical cattle in Woodstock, Queensland, Australia - Gonzalo_03 (v2) (version 2) | ecosystem: Host-associated > Mammals > Digestive system >...
GTCGAACGTGACGGCATCGCAGGCCGTGCATGAGGCATACGGCGGCGTGGTGCCTGAACTGGCAAGCAGGGCACACCAGCAGAATGTGGTGCCGGTGGTGGACCAGGCGCTGAAGCGCGCTGGCATCGAGAAAGAACAGCTGTCGGCTGTGGCTTTCACCCGTGGGCCGGGCCTGATGGGATCGCTACTGGTGGGCGTCAGCTTTGCCAAGGGCTTTGCCAGGGCACTGGGCATCCCCATGATTGACGTGAACCACTTGCAGGGTCATGTGATGGCGCACTTCATAGATGGTGGTGAGGGTGATTTCAATCCTCCACCATACCCTTTCCTATGCCTATTAGTCTCTGGTGGTAACTCGCAGATAGTCAAGGTGAATGCCTATAACGACATGGAGGTACTGGGTCAGACAATCGACGACGCGGCTGGCGAGGCCATCGACAAGTGCTCGAAGGTGATGGGGCTGGGGTATCCTGGCGGACCGATTATCGACCGGCTGGCGCGTCAGGGCAATCCCAAGGCTTTCCAGTTTGCCGAGCCAAGCATTCCTGGACTGGACTACAGCTTCTCGGGACTGAAGACGTCGTTCCTCTATTCGCTGCAGAAGTGGGTGGCTGAGGAGCCTGACTTCGTAGAGAAACACAAGGAGGACATTGCGGCGTCGCTGGAGTGGACCATTGTCGACATCCTGATGAAGAAGTTGAAGAAGGCTGTCAAGCAGACGGGCATCAAGCATGTGGCCGTGGCCGGCGGCGTGAGTGCCAACAACGGACTGCGCAATGCTTTCCATGATGCCGAGAAGCGCTATGGCTGGACCATCTATATACCGAAGTTCAGCTATACGACTGACAATGCTGCGATGATAGGTATCGTGGGCTACTATAAGTATTTGGATAAGGTGTTCTGTCCGATAGATGCGCCTGCGTTCTCAAAAGTCACTTTTAAATAGTCAAATAGTAAATAGTCAAATAGTCAAATCACGAGATGGATTTTGGAAGTAAGATTGCAAGCAGGGAAGTGAGTGAACTGCTTTGGGATATGGAGAAGACGGTATCGACGGCCGAGAGTTGTACGGGAGGACGCATAGCCGAGGCTATTATTGCCGTGCCGGGTGCTTCGAAGTATTTCAAGGGCGGTATTATCTCGTACGTTAATGAAATCAAGGAGTCGCTACTCGGTGTTGACCACCAACTGCTGGAAGAGAAGACGGCTTTCTGTGAGGAAGTGGCCGTGGAAATGGTGAAGGGTGCCTGTCGCGCGATGAACACCGACTATGCCATCTCGGCAACGGGCGTTGCCGGCCCTTCGGGCGGCACCAAGGACATTCCCGTCGGCACCATCTGGCTGGCCTGCGGCAATGCCAATCGTGTGGCGACGTTGAAGGTGGAGGAAGACTTCGGTCGGGACATCAATCTGGCGATTGCCACCAACAAGGCAATTCAGCTGTTTTTGGACTATCTGAAGGACGAAAACCTACCGGTAGTGGAACGAGAAGGTTAAAAAATATTAAGATACGCCTAATTCTTAATTCTTAATTCTTAATTCTTAATTAAAATGTGTACCTTTGCACCCTGTTTGGAATAAGTTACTAAAAAGTACACAAAAAAGGAGTAGATAGAAATGTCTAAGATTTGTCAAATTACCGGTAAGAAGGCACAGATAGGTTGCAATGTGTCTCACTCAAAGCACCACACGAAGAGGAGCTTTGACGTTAACCTCTTTAGCAAGAAGTTCTACTATGTAGAGGAGGATTGCTGGATTCAGTTGAAGATCAGCGCCGCTGGCCTTCGCATGATTAATAAAGTAGGTCTTGACGCTGCATTGAAGCAGGCTGTTGCCAAGGGATATGTAGACTGGAAGGACATTAAAGTGATAGGAGATTAATAGACCATGGCAAGCAAGAAAGCAAAAGGCAATCGCGTCCAGGTTATCCTGGAGTGCACTGAGCACAAGGCAAGTGGTATGCCCGGTACGAGCCGCTATATTACCACCAAGAATCGCAAAAATACGCCCGAGCGTATGGAGCTGATGAAGTATAACCCCATCCTGAAGAAGATGACTCTTCACAAGGAAATTAAATAATCAGAGGACTGAAGTATGGCAAAAAAAACCGTTGCTACCCTCCATGAAGGTTCAAAGGATGGTCGCGCTTACACAAAGGTCATTAAGATGGTGAAGAGCCCGAAGACGGGTGCTTACATCTTTGACGAGCAGATGGTTCCTAACGAGGCTGTTAAGGACTTCTTCAAGTAAATCGCATAGCGCTTACTGAAGAAACGTAAGAACTAAGGATTTTATCTAAATCATAGGCTGGGTCACGTTCTACCATGTAAATGGGGAATGTGACCCAGTTACTATATCTTTTTTATGGAAAAAATTTGGTAGTCCTATTCTTTTTCTGTATCTTTGTAGCCGATAATTATGTTCCGCATGAAATCAACTGTAAGACTACTATTGGTTTTTCTGCTGTCGGCTATGTGCATTGGTGCCTGGGCTGGTGTCGAGCGGGGACGTGTGTTCCGTACGATAACAGCCTCTGATGGTCTTGCTGATAACTCCGCACAGTCGATTAAGTGTACTTATACGGGACGTATGACTATCGCCACACTTGGAAACATCAATTATTATGACGGAGCGAATTTCTCGCATATCAGCAGGAATAATGAGGTGAGGTACAAGCTGGAGAATTATCAGGGACATTATCATCTGTATTACGACCATTATCATCATCTCTGGCTGAAGAACACTTACGCTGTCTCTTGTGTTAACCTGACTACGGAGCGTCACATTTCCAACATTGACAGTGTCTTCGTGATGTTTGGTGCCAAAGGTCGTGTCGACGATATGTTTGTCGATCGTGATGGCGAGGTATGGCTCTGTTCCAATGACAGTATCCTCAATATCTATTACAAGAAGCGTGTCGCCCTGCGTAAAGGGGTGAACCTTCAGGACATGGAAGTCTACGACAAACGCCAGCTGATGCTGTTCTATGAGGATGGAATCATGGACTGCTATGACCTGAAAGCCGGACGCAAGCTTTATCGAAGCAATGTCTACGGCAAGGAGGACTCCAAGACTTATGCCAATAGTTGTGTTCAGCTTATCCACGACGATCAGCTTTTTATGATTCGAAACGGAAACCATTGTGGTATTCTGTTAAGGTATGACATAAAGAGCCGCAAGTGGACTGAGATCATGCGTAAGGACTTCTATCTGAATAACATGGTCGTCTACAAAGGCATGCTATTCGTTGCTTCCTCTTACGGCTATTTTACGTACGACATCACCAGTGGAGATATCGAACACTACGAAACCCTGACATTGAACAGTGGCCGCGAGTTGCTGACAGATGTTAATGCTGTGGAGTTTGATCTTCAGGGGGGTATGTGGTTAGGTACTGAGATGCGTGGACTGCTTTATGCACCTCCATTGAATGCTCCGTTCCAGGTGCTTGACTGGGAAAACGACCTTGCACGCCAGTATGGTGCGATGATGGAGCCTCTCACTGGTATCAGCGAATTCCGTGGTCAGTCGGCAAACGTCATATTGCTCGACAGTCGTAAATGGACATGGGTGGGTACCTCCAGCGGCCTTTATCTCTATACTGACCCCAAGGCAGAGCCTGTCATCTTCTCCAGCCGCAATGGTCTGCTTAATAGTGTCATCCATGCGGTGATTGAGGACGATATGAACAATATCTGGGCAAGTACCAGCTATGGTATCTGCTGTATTCATATTGTCAATGGTAAAGTGAAGCAGGTGTTCTGCTTCAATGAGAGCGACCATGTGCCTAATGAGACTTTCATTACTGCCAAAGCGCTTAAGCTGCCTGACGGGCAGATTGTGATGCAGGCCCTTGACCATGTGGTGACGTTCAACCCGAAGGAGTTCCTGTCGCTTCTTGATCAGGAACCATACGAGATGCGTCCCAAGATGACAAAGCTGCTGGTCAACGGTATTGACGTCTCAGCTGGTGCGATGGTCAATGGTACAGTAGTACTTGAAAAGGCTATCACCCGTACCAAGGAAATCAACCTGAACTACGACCAGAATTCCGTTTCGATTACCTTCTCAGCCTTGAACTATGCACGTCCCTTGCAGACCTGTTACAAGGTTAGGATCCGTGAGATTAGCGATAAGTGGACAGAGTATTCTTATTTCGGCAGTAATGGTCTTGTCGACAGGCGTGGCCTGCTTCACCTTCCGCTGCTGGCCATCAAGCCCGGCACATACCATATAGAGCTGCTGGCATCGGTGGTTCCTGGTAAGTATGTCGGCGAACCACTTGAATGGATTATTCATGTCAACCAGCCCTGGTGGCGTACCACAGGACTCTTGGCATTGGTGTTAATAGCCATCCTTGCCATGCTGGTTCTTAACTTTGTGTTCTACAACCGAAATATGCGCCTGAAGATAAAGCGTAGCGACGAGGAGGGTGATCTTGTACGCCGTATCAAGGCCTTTGTAGAACGCTGCGACGGCTACAATTCCGAGAAACTGGCTCCATCGCAAGAGGAAATCTATGGTACTGACGTTGAGAGTCAGATAGAGTTGAACAACGACTTCGTTGAACTGATGCTCAAGATTATACCGTTTGTCCGCGAACGTGGCGGCCGTCCTTTCTCCATGCATATGTTGTCAAGCATCACTGACATGGACTTGTTGGAACTTTATGAGATTATCTCAGACAATATCCACAAGAGTCCGCGTGTATTGGTTCGTTCCATGCGACTTGACACAGTAGCCGAGTTGCTCCGTTCAACAGAGAAAACCGTTGAACAGATAGCCGAAGAGTGTGGTTTCGTGTCTCCTAATTATCTGGTGTCATCCTTCTTCCACAGGTTCAAGGTGACGCCTCGAGAATATCGTGAGGAACTGGATTAGCGTAATATAATTTGCTGATAACCAGCCAGCCGCCAAGTTCTTTCGCTAATTCCCTTAAAGTAGACTAACGCCTGATATCTGTTCTCTGTCTCAAAGAAGGACCCTTCCTCTGGCATGACATGAGTCTTTCCTGAAGCATCTTTTAGCAGATACTGGTAGGAATAATAGCCTTGTTTCTGTAGTACCTTTGCTTCGTAGGCTTTCTCTTCTTGGTTGTAGGTCATAATGTAGTTCTCCTCAGCCTCTGTTGTCCATTGGCCGTCGATAATGACCTGGCTATCGTATGCTTCAGCAGGCGTCAGCTTGTAGTTTACGAAGACATAGTCGCAGGTGCGGTCGTTCTCGATGTTGTCGCTATTGCGGATATAAAAAGCCCCGTTAGCATCTTGATCGTATATGTAATTACGCCGAGGCTCGTTGACGAAAGGATGAGCCTGGTAGTTCTTCCCGTCCCACACTATCTGGTCAATGCCCATAGTGGGGTGACTCACGTCAAGAACCTCAAACTTATGATACTCATTGCCTGCATCGAAGACTAAATCCCTGTGATGCTCCCACTTTAGCTGCCCTGCCTGTCGGTAGTTGGCCTTGGGGTTGATCTTGGCATTGTCTTCACGTCCGTTCTGCATCACAACGGTCCACAGTTGTTCTTGCTCATTGGTCAGGTTGACGCGGCCATCGTAGTTCATCATCATGCTCACCTGCTGGTGGCTTTGATTGAAGTCTATATCCGTGTTGGTTGTTACACTCAACCCAACGTTCACCAACGTCTCTGTCACCATGAATTCTGCACACAGTATCTCCTGATTGTCCTCATCCTCATCGATGATATGCAGACGGTAGTTGCCGCTCATCTTCAGCCGACAACGGTCGTTGGGAATCTGCAGCCGATAGTGGGTATAAAGTACTGTGGTGTTCAGTGAGTTCTCATAATCCTCTATGGTGTTGTTGTTGAAACCTTCCAACCAGTCGCTTTCGAATAGTCCCTCCGATGGTGACCAATCTGCCTCGCAATGCTCCAACCGATAAACGTATCGATGGTAGTTGTGTGACAGTTCATCAAAACCTATGTTAAGGATGTCATCCGAGTTCAGTCGCATGACGGGTAACGACAACCAGTCCTGGTTCACCACAACCTGCAAGGTCTTCACGTTGTTGTTGTATACGACGTTTCTTCCCTCGCTTACCACGACGGTCATTACCGTTAAAAGAGCAAAAAGAAGCCTTTTCATCATTTGCTGTCTATATCTTATTGATGTCAACATAGCCATGGATGACGGCGTAGATGGTGAGTGCCGAGACAGACTTGAGCCCAAGTTTATCCATGATGTTCTTCCGATGGGTAATAACAGTAGACAATCCGATGTTGAGCTGATCGGCAATCTCCTTGTTGATGTAGCCCTGAACGATGAACGACATCACTTCAATCTCACGGTCGCTCAGTACCTTTTGCTGTAATACCTGCGGCATGGGCGGAAGGTTACGACCGCCGTGGTGGGCGTGTTGCTGCAGCATGAGCAGGGAGCGTACTAACTGTTTTTCAGGCTCATTGATACACAGACAGTGGAAATCGCTGAGTTGAGATGATGCGTCAAGGCTTAACGTCAGGACAATGGTCTTCTGGCGATGCTCGGAGAAGAAGTGACGGTTTTGAAGTACGACGTTCATGGCCACAAAGAAGTGGAAGAACTCTTCTGGTTTGTTGGCTTCAAACTCCGTAAACGAGCCAAAGACGTCAACCGTCATGATGGGCATGACGTTCTGCAGCATCTGTTTCAGTCCGATGGCTGCAAGCGTATTCGGGTCAACGATAGCTACCTTGGGTCTCATTGGTCAAAGTTCCAGCCTTGGGCCTTGAGTTCAAACTCCTGACCGTCACGACTTACGAGTATATGGCCGTACTTCTGGTCGGTAATGTAACCGATGAGGCGAACGTCCTCCATCTCCTCCACTTTCTCGCGGTCACCTATGGGAACGGTAAATACCAATTCATAGTCTTCGCCACCATTGAGGGCACAGGTCGTGACATTCATGTTCATTTCTTCTGCCATAACGGCAGTCTGATAGTCAATAGGGAGGTTCTTCTCGAAGACACGGCAGCCGACACCCGACTGCTTGCAGATGTGACGTAGTTCGGAAGACAGTCCATCGCTGACATCCATCATGGCGGTGGGACGTATGCCTGCCTCGCGTAGCCGTTGAATGATGTCTCCACGAGCCTCGGCCTGCAGCTGGCGTTGCAGAAGGTATTCCTTACCGCTGAAATCTGGCTGGAAGTCAGGAAGCGTCTTGCCACTCTTCTTAGCTTCTTCAACCATCTGGTAGTAGACTGACTTCTCACGCTCAAGCAGCTGCAGTCCCATATAGGCAGCCCCAAGGTCGCCGCTGACACAGATAAGATCCGTATCGTGGGCTCCGTTGCGGTAGACGATGTCGTTTTTGTCAGCCTCGCCGATACAGGTGATGCTAATGGCTAATCCTGTATAGGAAGAAGTGGTGTCGCCGCCAACGATGTCAATGTTCCATTTCTCGCAGGCCAGTTGTATGCCGTTGTAAAGCTGTTCAATGTCTTCGACACTGAAACGCTTGCTGATAGCCAGTGAGACGGTCATCTGCCGAGGGGTGCCGTTCATGGCGAAGATATCGCTGATGTTGACCATTGCTGCTTTATAGCCAAGGTGCTGCAAGTCAATGTAGGTAAGGTCGAAGTGTACGCCCTCCATCAGCAGGTCGGTAGTGATGAGAACCTCCTTGTCGGGGTAGGACAGTACGGCACAGTCGTCGCCGACACCGTACTTTGTGGACTCGTTCTGTGGCTTGAAGTCTTTTGTGAGGCGGTCTATAAGTCCAAACTCGCCAATCTTTGCTATTTCCATCCTTCTGTCGGGTGATCAGTGTTGAATTTGTCATTAGTGGAAGACTCCACACGTTCTGACCTGATAATCATCTCGCGCATGATTTCCGTCATCAGAGGCTGAGCCTTGTTAGCGGCTTGCTGCACTTCCTCGTGGCTGACTTCCACTGGCGTGTCGAAACCTCCAAGGTCGGTCACTATGCTGATGCCGAAGGTACGTATGCCACAATGGTGGGCTACAATCACTTCAGGAACAGTAGACATGCCAACGGTGTCGCCGCCCAAAAGCCTATACATCTTATATTCTGCCGGCGTCTCGAATGTAGGGCCTTGAACGCCAACATAGACACCATGCTGTAATCGGATGTTCTTCTCTTTGGCAATTTCAAAGGCCAGGTTGATCAATTTGCGGTCGTATGTCTCATGCATATCAGGGAACCGAGGGCCTGTGGGGAAGTTCTTACCACGCAGCGGGTGCTCTGGGAACATATTAATATGATCAGTAATGACCATAATGTCGCCAATCTGGAACTGCGGATTCATTCCTCCTGCAGCATTGGAGACGAAGAGCGTCTTGATGCCTAATTCATACATGACGCGGACAGGGAATGTCACTTCTTTCATGGAATAACCCTCGTAGAAGTGGAATCGTCCCTGCATGGCCACGATGTCCACACCGCCAAGTTTACCGAAGATGAGCTTACCGGAATGTCCCTCGACTGTTGAGACGGGGAAGTTAGGTATCTCAGCGTATGGAAATTCGTAAGTGTCAGTTATTTCTGAAGCTAATTGTCCGAGGCCTGTTCCCAGTACTATTGCTGTCTTTGGGCTTGTGGTCATCCTTTGGCTTAACCAGGATGCTGTTTCTTGAATTTTTTCGTACATAGCCTAAAATGTTTTGATTAAACGATTCTTCTTGGTCTTGCATGAAGTGAATACGGATGGGCATCACATAGAGATGCTTCCTGACTTCCTCGCTGAGACCTTCCTTCGTAGTCAGTCGTGTGGCGTCCTTCTCTGTCGTGATAATCAGCTTGGGTTCATTCATGGCCTCAAAAGTCTCATTCAGTTTCCTGATGTCTTTCGGCTTGAAATCATGGTGATCGGAGAATGTCATGGGTGTGATGCTTCTCACCTGGGACTTCAGGTCTTCTGACATCTGACGAGGGGAGGCAATTCCTGTCAGCAACAGGACGTTCTGCTTGTCAAGTTGTGAAACAGTCTCTGCCGGACATTCCTTGGGGAATACAGGACGCAGGGCTTCATACTTTAATGTGGTGAAATAGAGCTTCTGGTAGGGGAAAAGGCTCATGGCCTTGGTTATCACGCGGAACTCCATTGGCTTGAGTTCCTTTGGACACTTAGTGACGATAACGATGTCGGCACGGTTCTTCCCCTTCATGGGCTCGCGCAGTCGTCCTGCCGGTAGGAGCTTGTCGTAGATGATGAGCCGATGGTAGTCGACGAGCAGGATGTTGATACCAGGCTTGACGTGCCGATGCTGGAAGGCATCATCGAGCAAGATGGCATCGATGGGATTCTTGTTGTCATTGGTCAGCAGCTCTATGGCTCGGCAACGTTTGCTGTCTACCGCCATAGTGATATTGGGGAACTTCTGTTTCATCTGGTACGGCTCGTCACCAATCATACTCATTGGGGTATTGGCATCGGCCTGTACGAAGCCCTTGCTCTTGCGCTTGTATCCTCGGCTGACAACTGCAACCCGCATATTGTCCTTCATGATTCTTATGAGATACTCGACGTGGGGTGTTTTCCCAGTACCTCCAACGGTGATGTTGCCGACAGAGATGACGGGTACTTTGTAGGCATGGCTCTTCAGGATGCCTACCTCAAAGAGGAAGTTCCTGAACTTAACCCCTAAGCCATAGAACCAGCTCAGCGGTAGCAGCCATTCGTTGATTTTGATAAAGTCGCCCTCCATAAGTCACCTCTTACTTATTCCTTTTCATCTTTTAAAAGTTCAGCAGGTATGGCATACGAGCCTGCAAACGGTTGCGCTGCATATCACGGCGATTATTCAGGAATGGTTGGTAGAGGTCGCCGAGCATCTCGCGCAACTCGCTGTCGAGATAGGTTCCGCGTTTCTCGCTCATATCCATCAGCTGCTGGTACCAGGGTTCTGGCTCAGGATAGCTCTTCTTGTGGAACTCTGATAATTTGGCTAATTCTGCAGCCTTCTTCACAGCATCATCAAGAGAGCCTATCTTGTCGACGAGTTTGATGGGCTGGGCGTCAGTAGCCAGCCACACACGGCCTTGGGCAATCTCGTGGACCTGATCACGGGTCATCTTCCGACCACCAGCCACGATGTTGAGGAATGTTTCGTATCCACGGTCCACATACGTCTGCATGAATTTCAGTTCCTGGGCATTGTCCTTGCCGAAAATCAAGTTCTCCTCGAAGTCCGTGTACTTGTTGGTCTTCGTTCCGTCGAAGGTGACGCCGAGCTTGTCAGTCACCAGTTCCGATACGTTCGGAATCAGTCCGAAGATGCCTATGCTGCCCGTAATGGTAGTAGGTTCGGCAAAGATATAGTCACCGTAAGCACTAATCATATAACCACCTGATGCTGCCAGGCCACCCATTGAGATAACGACGGGTTTCTTGGCTTTCAACTTGGTGATGGCATGGGCAATTTGCTCAGAGGCTACTGCACTTCCACCAGGAGAATTGACGCGCAGGACAACTGCCTTTACGTCATCATCCTTGGCCAGCTTGTTCAGGTCCTCCACCGTTTCCTTGCCGATGATGTTGTGCTCCGTAGAGAAGAGGCTGGTAGCCTGGTCGATAATCTCGCCGTAGGCGTAATAGACGGCCACCTCGTCACCCTTTTCTTCATCATTGGCAGGCAGTGTCATCATGTCGCTGAGTAGCAACTGATTGATGTCGTCATCGTTGTCAACTCCCAACAGTCCTTTGACAACCACCTTGATACTTTCAGGATATGTCAATACGTCAATCAGTCCACCTTTAAGATAGTCACCAGGTGCTGCGAAGGTGAGGATGCTGTCGCTCACCATCTGGTTGAGCTGTTCTGCGGTGATACGTGAGCGGCTTTCAGCAATGTCCTTAATCATGTGATTCCAAATGCCTTGCTGGTAGGCTTCGGTCTGTTCGCGGTTCTCGGGACTCATGTCCTTACGGGTAACACTCTCAACGGCTCCCTTGTACTTGCCGACGCGAACTGCCTGATATTTCACACCAATCTTCTCATAGAGTCCAGTGATGAACTCACGCTTGCCGCCGATACCTTTCAGTTCAATCATACCCGTTGGAGCCAGATAGACAGAGTCGGCAACGGAAGCCACGTAGTAGGCTGACTGCGTATAATTGTCGGCAAAGGCAATAATCCACTTTCCGCTCTTCTTGAAGTCCTTCAGGGCGTCGCGTATCTGCTGAGCCGTTGCCGGTGAGTCGAATGAGGTGAGTCCTCCTTCTATGTAAATACCTTTGATATCGCTGTTCTCTTTCGCTTTCTTGATGCTTGCCAGGATGTCCTCCAATCCCATGACGCTCATGTCATTGCTGTTCATCAGCACGTCGAGTGGTGATCCTTCCTCGCCACGCTCCTGCACGGTGCCGTCCATCTTCAGCACAAATACGGAATTCTCCTTTACTTGGGCCGATGGGCTGCCGGAGGCTGCCATTCCAGCCAATGAGATGATGAACACAATACCTGCCAAGAAGGTAAAGATGACTAAGCCACAAATGGTGGCAAGAATGTACTTCAAGAAACTTTTCATAATGCCAATGATTAAAATATGCGCACAAAGATAATACTTTTTTCCAAATTATCAACAAAATATCAGAATTATTTGCTAATTTTGCAGCAGAAAACTATAACTAAAACATTGAAGGCAATGAAATTCAGACTATTTACGGCGTTGATGCTTGCTTTAGCTTGTGTCTCTGCAACAGGAAAAAAGAAGGTGACGAACCAACAATTGTGGCCTGACGGCACTCCCATTTCCGAATGGTTTTCCGATACGTCGCGTGTTGACCTATCGAGGTTAAAACACTATGTGGTGACTGACTATGGGGTTGACGGTTATTCCAATGAAGTGCAGACTCGTGCCTTGCAGGCAGTTATCGACCGTGCCGCCCAGGAGGGTGGGGGGGTGGTGGTCATTCCACGCGGCACCTTTATTTCAGGTTCCCTCTTCTTCAAGCCAGGTACTCATCTGAAGATAGAGGAAGGTGGCGAACTGCAGGGTTCGACGCGCATCAAGCATTTCCCTATCATTAAGACCCGTATGGAAGGACAGACTCTCGACTATTTTGCTGCGTTGGTCAATGCTGACGGTGTGGACGGCTTTACGATTTCAGGGTCAGGTACCATCAACGGAAACGGACAGCCGTACTGGGAGGAATTCTGGATTCGCCGTAAGTTCAATAAGGACTGCACCAACCTCGAAGCCTTACGCCCTCGTAATGTGTACATCTCTAATTCGAAGAACGTGACGGTACAGGATGTCAAGATTATCAACTCTCCTTTTTGGACAAACCATCTCTACCGTTGTGAAAACGTGCGCTATCTCGGCTGTTTTATCTATGCGCCCACAGAGAATGTGACTCCCGTAGATCCTAAGCGTGGTGCTCCCAGTAGTGATGCCATTGATCTTGACGTATGCAAGAATGTGCTTATACATGGCTGCTTTATGCATGTCAACGATGATGCCGTCGTACTGAAAGGCGGTAAGGGCACATGGGCCGACAAAGACCCTAATAACGGTCCGTGTCGTAACATCATTATAGAGAATTGTACGTACGGCAAGGTACACGGCTGCCTGACGCTGGGTTCAGAGTCGCTTGACGACCGCAACGTTATCCTGCGACGTTGTCATGTGAAAGCGGCCAGTCGTGTGCTGTGGTTGAAGATGCGTCCAGATACTCCTCAACATTATGAGTATGTTACTGTTGAGGATCTTACTGGCCAGTGCAACTCGTTCCTCGTCATTCGTCCCTGGACACAGTTCTTCAAGCCCGAGGAACGTGAGGATATGCCTCTGTCTCTTTGTAACAACATCACCATTCGCAATATCCAAATGACATCGAAGAACTTCTTCGACGTTGGCAAGAGCGACAAGTACCGCCTCACGGACTTCACTTTTGAGAACATCAACGTGAAGGACGAAAAGAAGGCTTATGACTCGTCGCTCATCGAAAACTGTACATCCAGGAATGTCAATATCCAGTAAGGTCTGACTATATCAATAGTTCTCGGCCTTCACCTGGAAGTACGACTGCGGATGGTTGCAGACAGGACACTCCTCGGGGGCTTTCTTGCCGACGACGATGTGTCCGCAGTTGGAGCATTGCCAGATGACGTCGCCGTCCTTTGAGAACACGCGCTCCTTCTGGATGTTGTCCAACAGCTTGCGATAGCGCTCTTCGTGAGCCTTCTCGATGGCGGCTACGCCTTCAAACTTCTCGGCAATCTCATCGAAGCCTTCTTCGCGGGCTTCCTTGGCCATACGGGCATACATGTCAGTCCATTCGAAGTTCTCGCCACCAGCGGCAGCTGCCAGATTCTCTGGGGTCGACTTGATAGCACCACCCTCCAAGAGCTTGAACCACATCTTGGCATGCTCCTTTTCATTGGCGGCAGTCTCCTCAAAGATGGCGGCTATCTGTACGTAGCCGTCCTTCTTGGCCTTCGATGCCCAATAGGTGTACTTGTTACGTGCCTGACTCTCACCTGCAAATGCTTCCTGCAGGTTCTTCTCTGTCTTTGTTCCTTTCAGTTCTTTCATAATACTTTAGTTTTATAGGGTTAGTGTAAGTTCTCCTCGTATGCTCTGTTCCATGTAATGTCTCACTTGCTCAGGGTCGTCATAAAGACTCTGCAGGAACATCAGCTTGGTAACGGCAGCTTCGACCGTCGAGTCACGTCCGCTGATAACACCTGCCTCTTGTAGGTGGTAGCCACATCCATAGCGAGACATCTCCACCTGCCCCTGCATGCATTGACTGATGTTGACGATGACCTTACCTGCACGTGTTCCTTCTTTCAATGCTTGTAGCAGCCAAGGACTTTGTGGGGCGTTGCCGCTGCCGAAGGTTCGCATGACAATGGACTTCAGGTTCGGCGTATGGATAATGTGGCGTATCAGGTCTTCGCGGATGCCAGGGAACAGGGAGAAGATGATGACGTTGTTGTCTAACCTGAAGTGAGCCTTCATGGGTTCTCCCCAGTTGGGTGTCAGTATGCGGTGACTGTGGTAGGTGATGTTCACGCCGGCATCTACCAAGTGCGGATAGTTGAACGATTCAAAAGCATTGAACTCCTCGGCACTCTGTTTCGTCGTGCGATTGCCGCGTAACAGGTGGCCGCCGAAATAGATTCCCACCTCGGGCACCATCGCCTTTCCTTCGTCATTCTTGGCTGCCGCTATCTCTATCGACGTGATGAGGTTCTCTTTGCCATCTGTCCGCAGTTGGCCGATGGGCAGCTGGCTTCCTGTGAAGACGACGGGCTTCGTCAGGTTCTCCAACATATAGCTCAGCGCCGATGCCGTGTAGGCCATCGTGTCTGTGCCATGCAGCACCACGAAGCCGTCGTACTGGTCATAGTGGTCGGCAATGGTGTGGCTCAGGTCCGTCCACCGTGCAGGCGACATATCGCTCGAGTCGATGGGCGGCTGGAACTGATAGGTGTCTATCTGCGTGTCAAACTGCTTCAACTCAGGCACGTTGCTTAGCAGGTGCTCAAAGTCGAAAGGTTCCAGCGCGCCCGTTGCCTGGTTGCGATTCATACCGATGGTGCCACCAGTGTAGATGAGTAGTACTTTGCTTTGCATAGTGCAAAAATACAAAAATACTACCAAACTACCAAACTTTTTGGCATCATTTAATCAAATCGACTGAGCGCTTCAGGAACTTATCGAGTGCTTCGCCCTTCAGCATACCGTTCTGGAGCAATGCCAGGTCGATGAGCTGGTGGACGATGTCGTTCTTGGCGGCGTAGTCGGCAATGACGGCCTGCTTCTTGTCCTTCTGCTCCTGCACGGCCTTCTCGGCCTCGGCCTTCTGGTCCTTGTCCTCCTGTGTCAGTTCGTCGTACTTCTTCTTGTCCTGCTGCTGACGGATGACAGCCAGACGGGCTTCCTGTCCCTTCAGTTCAGCGTCGATGGGCTTCAGGGCCTCTTCAGTAGCCGTCTTGGCGTCGTCGAGCACCTGCTTGATGAGCGGGTGGTCGCAGTTCAACACAATATTCAGTGAATCAGGCATTTGCCCATAGAAGTTCATGCCCTGCTGGAACTTGCTCATCTCCTTCATACGACGCATCCACTCGTTCTGAGTGATGACCACGGGACGAGCTTCCTTGCCAAGTGCGTCCACCTGTACCATGAACTCTGTACCCGTCATCGTTGGCAGTTGTGACTTGAATACGGCTGACAGATTGTCACAATCGTCCGTGCTCAGGTCGTTCTTCGGAGCGTCACTCTTCTGGATGAGGCGGTCGATGATGTCGCTGTCAACACGGGTGAAGCGGCTCTTCTCAAACTTCTGCTCCAGCGTCTGGATGGTAGGCACGTCGAGCTGTCCGTCAAGCAACAACACGCTGTAGCCCTTGTCCTGGGCAGCCTTGATGTACGAGTACTGCTCCTCCTTGTCCGTAGCGTAGAGGTAGACGAGCGTGTCGTCCTTGTCCTTCTGTGAGGCCTCAATCAGCGTCTTGTACTCATCGAAGGTGAAGTATTTGCCCTCCACGTCCTTCATCAGGGCAAAGTCCTTGGCACGATCGTAGAATCCCTCCTCGCTCAATATACCATAATTAATAAAGAGCTTCAGGTCGTCCCACTTCTCCTCGTACTCCTTGCGGTTCTCGTTGAAGATAGCCTTTAGTCGGTCAGCCACCTTCTTGGTGATATAGGTCGAAATCTTCTTCACCTCACGGTCGCTCTGCAGATACGAGCGGCTCACGTTCAGCGGGATGTCCGGCGAGTCGATGACACCATGAAGCAGCGTCAGGAACTCCGGCACGATACCCTCCACCTGGTCAGTCACAAACACCTGGTTGCAGTACAGTTGAATCTTGTTGCGCTGCAGTTCAATGTTCGACTTGATCTTCGGGAAGTACAGGATACCCGTCAGGTTGAACGGATAGTCCACGTTCAGGTGAATCCAGAACAGCGGTTCGTCGCTCATGGGGTAGAGTGTGCGGTAGAACGACTTGTAGTCCTCGTCTTTCAGCGTCGACGGCGTCTTCGTCCACAGCGGCTCCACATTATTGATAATGTTGTCCTCCTGCGTGTCCACCATCTTCTTCTCATCGCTCGACCACTCCTGCTTCTTGCCGAAAGCCACTGGCACGGCCATGAACTTGCAGTATTTGTTCAGCAGTCCCTCCAGCTTGTTCTTGTCAAGAAACTCCTTGCAGTCATCGTCAATATAGAGGATGATGTCCGTACCACGCTCCTGGCGGTCGGCCTCGTCAATCTCGTAGGCCGGACTGCCGTCGCAGCTCCATTTCACGGCCTTCGCGTCGTCCTTGTACGACTTGGTGATAATCTCCACCTTCTTCGACACCATGAACGAGGAGTAGAAGCCCAGTCCGAAGTGGCCGATGATGTTATTGGCATTGTCCTTGTACTTCTCCAAGAAGTCCGAGACGCCTGAGAAGGCAATCTGGTTGATATACTTGTCAATCTCCTCCTCGGTCATGCCGATGCCGTGATCAGAGATAGTGATTGTACCCTTGTCTGCATCCATGCTGATATGCACCGTCAGGTCGCCTGCCTCACCCTTGAAGTCGCCCTTCTGCTGCAGCGTCTTCAGTTTCTGGGTGGCATCGACGGCGTTCGACACCATCTCACGCAGGAAAATCTCATGGTCTGAATAGAGAAACTTTTTGATGACGGGGAAGATGTTCTCAGTCGTAACCCCGATGTTACCTTTTTGCATACTCTTATCGTTGTTTTTATTCGTTTCTGCCGATGATTTAGCAAAAAGTGTGCCAAAAGCAAATAAACGTTGTCACTTATTGTTGTTTATTTCTTCCAACCTGTTGGTTGAATTAAATTTGTAAAATATTTATGCTTAAAAAGTTGCACATGTCACTGAATTTTAGTAACTTAGTGGTCGCCAAACTATTAAGTTATAAAGTTACAGCCATGCGCAACTTCGTCGCAAAGTTCGGAAAAATTCTTGAAATCTGCAAGAAATTTGCAGAAAATTAAGTAAACGAGAGAGGAAATGTCACTCGCTGCGGTGTTGTACCCACCTTCTCCGACTTGGAGGTGGTGGCACTTTCCATTACAGCAGAGGCATTCAGTATCGACAGTGAGAACTACCTTTTCAAGAGGTTGAACTCTGAGTGTCCTGGAGCCATTCCCAACCTGATTACCCGTCGGCAGTATAACCAGCGCCGTAAGAAGACGATGCTGCTTGGCGAAAGTATCCGTCAGGCCATTGCCAAGGCAATCGACGGAGGTGAGGATGTCTTCAGCATCGATTCCAAGCCTGTCAAGGTTTGCCAGGATGCACGTGCCAACAGGTGCCAAATGGGAAGGGATGATATAGAGCATGCACCAGCCTGGGGCTACTGTGCATCGCAGAACATGCACTACTACGGCTACAAACTTCATGCTTTGTGTGGTGTCACAGGTGTCATACACTCCTACAACATGACCGCAGCCAACGTGCATGACCTGAAATATCTGAAAGATGTAAAGTGGGAATACCACGACTGTGCAATCCTCGGAGACAAAGGCTACCTGAGTGCTCCCGTACAGCTGGACTTGTTTGAGACTGCAAACATTATCCTTGATGCGTATAGGCTGAACCAAAAAAACTGGACACAGCCCACTTGGGCCTACAAACGTTTCAGAAAGAGAATTGAAACAGTCTTTTCTCAATTGAATGACCACCTCATGATGATACGCAACTATGCCAAGAAGCCTTCTGGTCTCTTCGCAAGGATGGCTGCCAAGGTTGCGGCCTTCACAATGTTGCAGTATTTCAATCTTCTCAATCATAAGCCAATAGGGCAAGTTAAGTATGCATTATTTTAATTCAACCAACAGGTCAAGTAACTCAGTTCATAAACCTTTCCTGACTCAATCACCCTACCCGTATATGACTTGTTGTTGTACCCTTCCGTATAGATTCTGTCAAAATCACCATTATACTTGGCATATATTTGCTTATGTACCTGGAGAACATAATCCTTTACACATTCGATTGCTTCTTCTCTATAGCACATATAATTGCTTGGTATTTATGATTAGGATATTCATTTGTACTCTATTAGTTTCTTTACCTCGCAGCCTTTGCTTTCGTAATAAGCGAGCATTTCTGGGAGCTTCTTCAAGTCGTAGCTGGTGACACAGTCTGAGAGGACATGTACTGTGAAGCCTGCCTTGGCCATGTTGAAACACGTCGATTTCACGCAGGCCGTAGCGTCTGCACCAGCTACGTAGAACTCATTGATGCCGTTCGCCGCGATGAAAGCAGAAAACGCCTCGCTTGTAAGGGCATTACTCTTCGTCTTTACGAAGATGTTATCTGACACGACCTTCATCTCAGGCACCAGTTCCTCGCCCTTGCTACCAGGCTTGAACGTTCGCGTAGCAGCGGTGATGTTATTATGCTTGATGTAAACCACATGCATCCCCTCGGCCACAGCCCATTCGATGGCTGCATTGATATTGTCGATGATGTCCCGATAGTGCTTGGTGATGTCGTTCTGGATGTCGATGACGACAAGTGCTTTATTGTTCATCATTTACTCAATCACAAAACTGCGAGGATAGAAATCACTATAGAAACGACCATCAGAGGCGGTGAACTTCAATACGCAGTAGTTCGGGTCGGTGACGCCACCTGGATAGTACTGCTCGTCGCCGTTGCGCCAGATCATCTCCTTCGAAGCGGCGTCCGTCAGCACCTCCATCGTGCCACGCAGCATCATACCTTTGAAACCTTTGGCATCGCAGAAATAGATCGAGGCCTTGGGGTTAGCCTTGTATTGAGCAACACGTATTGAGAATGTGTTGGTGGTAAAGTAGAAGGTTTTGATACCCTCGCGTTTACGTGGCTTCAGCATGGCCTTGGTCCAAGGAAAACCTTCCTGGTCTACTGACGAGATGTAAGCGATAGGCAGTTTGTCGGCCATCTGTACAATGAGATCTTTAATGCCAGCCAAAGCGGGATTAGCATTCATCGCTTCATCGTTATTCACATCCAGCGTTTGGCGCCAACGCTTCAACTGGGGAAAGTACGTTTTCATCATGCCGATGTATTCCTCTTTGGTAATAGGTTTTTCTAACCCTTCATTTACAGCATTTACAAACTGGGCACAATGTTCAATCATCTCTTCCATCGTACAATCCTGCAGGAACTGGCCGTCCTTATAGCAGTACATGCAGTAATCTTCATTCTTACTTCCATCGGCATTCGTACCTAGCACATCATCTGTGAGCGGCATGCCGCAGCTCTGACAAAATTTCTGTTTCATAATATCTTTATTGATTTATTCGTTTGACGCTGCAAAATTAAATATAGTTGCAGAATGCTCCAAATTTCTGGGATATTCTGCATGAAAATGTGATGAATGGTAAGTAATTGAATCCGTGATACGGGATAAAATGAACTGAGGAACGGGTAAAACGTTCTTGAAGTACGGAGTTAAGGGTCTGAAGGTTCGGGTAAAGCGTTGTTAAGGTATGGAATAAAGGTTCTGAAAGTACCGAATAAAGTTAAAACTTCGACGACGGATGCTAAAACTGCGTCGATGGATAATAAAACTGTGACAATGGATGTTAAAACATCGACAATGTTTGGCGTTTTTCAGAACAATAGTTATCTTTGCAATTAAAAACGACGAAAACTATGTATGCAAAGTATATCAAACGGGAGGTTGCCGATTTAAACGGTACGGGCCGTACACAGGCCTGCTACAAGATGGAATTACAATCCATGAACTTTCAGCAGTTCGTGAATCTGTGCCATCGTGAGGGAAAAATGGACGAGAGCCAGATCCTTGGCGTGTTGTCGCTGGTGAGTGAGAAACTGGCTTTGTGTATGGCGGAGGGATTTTCCGTGAAACTGGATGGCATCGGCACGTTCAACGCCAAACTCGGCGTGAGGAGCGACATGCTGCCAGATGCTTTCGAGGAGGGCGAGTCAAGCCGTAATGCGAAGAGCATTATGGTGAATGGCGTGTCGTACAGGGCAGACAAGGAGCTGATTAGGAATACCGACCGTAAGTGTACGCTGGTGAGAGGTGGGGAGAGCAGGCTCAAGAAGTCGCCATTCACACAGGAAGAGCGCATCCAGAAAGCACGAGAGTATATGAAGACTCACCTGTTTATGAAAGTGCCCGACTATGTGCAATTGACGGGACTCTCACGTTCGACGGCAGCAGAAGAACTCCGCAAACTGGCAAGCGATCCCTCAACAGGTATCACAAGCAGGGGACAAAGGAGTCAAAAGCTTTACATCCTGCGCCCTGAAGCCGTGAAATAGCGTTGCATCAACAGAACGCCTCCAAAAGCCAGTACTACACTGCCGACGATGACTGGAGTATCGGTCAGGAAGATCACTGGCGTTTTTGCCATCTGCATATTGCCAAGCCCTAACCAGCAGTAGATTGCAAGGAGCGTAACCATCAGATTGTGGCCGGCATGAAGTGCAATGCCATACCAGATGTTTCGCGACCAGATGAACACCAGACCATATACCATAGCAGCAAAGAATGCACCTGGGAAGTTGCGCACATGAAGTATGCCGAACAATACAGCCATCAACACACAAACAGCGACCTGTGCACCTCGCCTACGGAATGGTGAAATGGCCATTTGCCTGAAACACAACTCTTCGAGCACAGGAGCCAGCAACACGGCATGTATACTGGCCATCAGGTCTTCACGCAGCTCTGATGTGGTGTAGGTCAAAGTTTCCAGCTGCACAGTGTGGAAGAGCGACGTGAGACCATAAACGAGGTACCCCTCTGCGACAAGCCACAAAGGAGCTATCATCAACAGCCCGATGATGATTGGCCATTTAGGCATTCTCAGCGAGAATTGCCTGGCAGAGGTGAACAATTTCGACTCAACACGGTTCACGAGAAAAAACGTCAGTATGATGCTGACCAAAGTGAGCAGGCACGATAGCAAATCGCCAGTAAAAGACTGGGTATCACCCTCCAACGGTAGTGCCGTCATGTATATGAGGGCAAAACCGTATGCAGCCGCTAGTATCGGCATCAAGGGTTTCAGAATGCTGGCTATTTTTTCCATCGTTTCAGCATTGGGAAGTACTGTTGCATCATCTGCTTGTATTCTTCTTTGGTCATGGGCTTTGGCATGTTCTTGTTTACCTCGTCGATAAACTGCGAGCAGTGCTCAATCATCTCGTCCATCGTACAGTCCTGTAGGAACTGTCCGTCCTTGTAGCAGTACTGGCAGTAGTCGAAATTCGTGCTGCCATCCGCATTTGTACCGCAGTCCTCAGTTTTTGTGAGAGGCATACCGCAACTCTGACAGAACTGAGGCAGTTGCCCCTCTTGGAATGCTTTCTCCTTCTGAGGAAAGGTGGCTTCGTAGGCTTCGAAAGCCTCTGGATTCTCATCGGCTACGAAATAGCCCTTGGGTGGGCAATAAGTTCCCTCACGATTGCCCCAATAACCAGGAATAAGTTCCTGCGCGAGGAAGTAAGGCACTTCGGCATCGCGAGGCTCAGCGTGATAATGAATATTCATCTTGCTGGCAAGGTCGAAGCCTGCGTGCTTGTAGAACTCGATATTGCCCTCCATCTGCAGAAGACCAATACCCATCTCCTTGGCTTTCTCTATCGCATATTGCAACAGTTTTAGACCATACCCTTTACGCTTATAGTCAGGATGAATGCTGATGGGACCGAAAGTCCAGGAAGGAAAAGACTCACCCCCAGCCCCTCCCTGTGAGTGAGGGGAGTCAAGAGCTATCTCTGCTTTGGAGAACATAATGTGACCAATAATCTTGTTATCCTCTTCCATCACAAAGTCCAACTCAGGGATGAAATCGGGGTTTGTTCTATACTGATTGAGCACGTAATGCTCTGTGCATCCTGGACGATAGACGTTCCAGAATGCCTCTCGCGTCAGGTTCTCTACCTCACGATAATCTTTTGTTTCTTCTAATCTAATAATCATTGTTCTATTATTTTTATATTTTTCGCCACAAAGATAATACATTCCATCGAGTCTTGCAAATTCATGACACTAAAACTCCACTCGGTAGGCAATGTTGGGGAAGGTGAGCGAGGTGAACTTGTCGACAATCTCGTGGGTGCGGAGATCGAACGTCTGACCTTGGAAGGTCTTCATCTGCAGATATTCGAGGATAAAGTGGTGCGAGGTGTGGCGCTTGTTGATGGTGTACTTCACAG